>ERZ809472.136-NODE-136-length-20307-cov-8.063302_pt1 | contig 20307 bp, 20 predicted proteins | sample MGYA00521274_ERZ809472 | MGnify/ENA primary metagenome ERZ809472 (study PRJEB31581, sample SAMEA3312791) | metagenome | study: EMG produced TPA metagenomics assembly of the PRJEB8939 data set (Metagenomic analyses of Rumen microbiomes reveals... | reverse complement strand
CGAGATCTACACTCTTTCCCTACACGACGCTCTTCCGATCTGCTAGTGCCATGTCTGCCCCCGATTCCCGCAGCATCCGCCTCGGAGATCTCATTGATAAGTTCGTAGCTTATCAATACTCTATGCACAAAGCTTCGACCGCAAAACAGGATGAGATGCATCTGCGCACCGTCGAGAAGCTGATCGGCTCCGATGCCCTTGTATCAAAGATCACGTCAGAAGTAGTAACCTCTGCCCTTCGGCAGTCTGGGAAGGATAACACATGGGCTAATCAGAAGATTCGCCATATTAAACTGCTCTGGCGCTGGGCTTATCGGCAGGGCTATGTAGACAGCACTGTCTTGATTGACCGTCTTGAGCGCCTTCCGGAGCCATCGAGCCGCCAGAAGGTCATAGGCAAATACATGGAATCTGATGAGCTAAAGCTTGTTCTCGCTGACATGACAGAGGCAAATGCAGACTATATGCTCCTCACTAAGTTTCTGGCTCTCTCCGGCCTCCGGATCGGTGAGGCTATCGCCCTCACGACTCAGGACATAGACCTTAAGACCAGAGAAATCACTGTAAACAAAACCTATGCCCTCAACGTCGACGCAATCCAGAGCACTAAGACAGAGATGTCCGACAGATCTGTCTATATGAGGCGCGAGCTTCTTGACCTTGTGCAACTAATCCTTAAGCGTCAGAGACAAATCCAGATAGCGTCAGGCATCAGAACGCGGATCCTGTTTCCCTGGTCCGACGGAGGCTATATGCATTACGCATCATACTCCAAGTTTTTCAGATATCACACTAAGAAGATACTCGGCCACGGGATGCAGATACACTCTCTCCGGCACACTTACACGAGCCTCATGGCGGAGGCGGGAGTCCCGATCGAGACTATCAGCCGCCAGCTCGGCCACGCTGACAGCAAGGTCACCAGAGACATTTATATGCACGTAACCGAGCGGATAAAGCAGGCAGACAATGACCGTCTGGAAGCTGTCTGCATCCTCTGACGCTGAATCCGCGCTGAATTTATTTCGTACATATTCGTACAAAACCGAACCCCTCAAAAACAAAAAGTGTGGATTTTACAAGCAAAAACCCACACAATCCTATTAAAACCGATATACGTAAGTAGCCCCTCTCGCTATTGTGACCTAACCCGAAAAATCGCGTATTTATGCGGCTTTTCGGGTTTTCTTTTGTCCAAATAGGATCCCCACGCTGAACAAACGCTGAATTATGCGGTTTTCCCGAACAGATCCGCCCAGGTAAGCGGTCCCGCCCATCCATCGGCCTCGAGACCGTGCTCACGCTGATATGCTTTCAGCGCGTACTCTGTATTCTCTCCGAACTCGCCATCAAGCTCGAGCCTCTTTCCGTCTTTCCCGCGATATCCCTGCGCGTCGAGCATACACTGCAGCGTGTGCACGTCCTCTCCGATCATGCCAATGTGTAACTGTGCAAATGTGAACTTGTATCCGATCATCTCGCTGTCTCCTCCCATCTCGCTCACATAATCAATGTAGCAGAATCCTTTAATTCTCTTGTCGTCCCAGCTGTATCTCTTGACCGCGCAGCTATCGCCAGATCTGTCATACTGTGCGTTGCTTGTATTGCCTTCCCCGCAGAGGAATGTCTTTGACTCTGAATCCATCGAGAGTACTCTGCCGACATGGCTGTGTGTGAACACGCACAGCGCACCCAGCTCCGGCACATTTCCAGTCTTACCCACAGCATAGAATCTGTCATAGGTCTCAAAGCACGCATATCCACAGTAATCGTCTTTAGTCATGTGCCAGTGTTTCAGAGCCTTTTCTAACCCAAAAGTCAGAATCTCCATCGCAAACTGATACGTACAGCACCATGCATTATCCTGATATCCTGCGAGGCCTTCCGCATTTACGATCATGCTGAATACCTGGTGATTCGTTCCTGTCTCTACATATGGGATTGTAGCCATCTCCGTCTCACGCTCAATCAGCTCCTGCAGAGTCCCCTCGTAAGCACCTGCAGGATGAGTATATCCAAACGGATCCGCGCCCGCTGCCGGGAAGCAATAGAAAGTATATGTCGATCCGTAAGCGTTCTTAATGACTGTCTGCCCTCTCTTGTATGCCGACTTATCTCTCACGTCTCCGGAGCTTATAGACCTGATATCCGACAGGCAGTCATGCTCATCGATATGATGCGGCAGTGTGCGCAGTCCTCTCCGCAGTACATAGTCCGCATACTGCCTGTAAGTTGAATTTGCAGAGCCATTATCCATGAAATAGGCTGCTCTCGCAAACCATCCGCTGTTTCTGGCGTACTCATAGAGTGTCTTATATGTGCTCTGCTTCTCGAAGAGATTAGCCATCAGCGACAGCTCTGCGCAGGCTCCGTCTATGCTCCCCTGCTCCTGTTTTGCCAGATTAGCCAGCCCTTTAAGTTCCTTGTCTGTTAAATCGTATTTTCTAAACTGCATTATCCTCTCCTAAACAAAAAAGAGGGGATTTCTCCCCTCCGGTCTCTTTTATCAGTTACTATCAGCTGCTCTGAGCATTTCCACTGCCTTCGACAGTACGGGGATTTCTATTCCGGCAAGCGATGCGTTCTCTATCAGACTGATCAGCTCGTTAGTTATGAGCGCTATGATCACGGCATTCCGGAAGTAATCCACCCCAAGAATAATATCCAAATACTGGCCGGCTACTACCAGGAAGAGCATGAGCACCTTTTTAGCAAGGCCTTTGAGCCCCGCTGCACTGCTCAGCTTTCCAGAGTCCGTCTTTTTCGACTTGTGGAACACTCCTGCGACGATCACGCCAGTCAGATAGTCGAGCACCATAAACACGATAAGGGCTTTAAGAGCTGAGTCCCATCCTCCTGCGGCAGCGACAAGAGCGCCGGCTGCGGCTCCGATCGCTGTTACAACATAATTTTTAGCCATAGTTTTGCGGCTCCTTTCTTTTTTATGCCACAATTTTAGCCCCTTCGATTATCGTATAGTTCGCCCCGTTTCATCTCGAATACTTTTTAAAATCGTTTTTCACTTTTTCATTCGACACATGCGCATATCTCAACGTTGTCTCAATTTCAGAATGTCCGAGAAGCATTTGCACGCTCTCGATCGGCATCCCTCGATTAATCGCGGAAGTTGCCATCGTATGTCTGAACCGGTGAGGGATAATCCCATCAACCCCGCTGCCGGCAGAGAGTCCATGCAGACACTTCCTGACAGCCGATGTCGATATCCTCTTATGCGGAGCTCTTTTTGATACAAACAGCGCTTCGCATTCATCCGTCCTGGATGCGATATACTTACGTAGGCTCACGACTGCTCTGGCGTCAATGTAGGCTGTCCGCCATTTTCCGCCCTTTCCGTACACTGTCAGTTCCCTCTTATCAAGATCAATGTCTCCCCGATCCAGTCCGACACACTCAGATACACGGATGCCAGATGATGCGAGAAGGTCCACAATAGCCTCATCCCGGATGCTCTCGCAGGCCGCGCGGATCTGCTCTATATCCGTATCTGCATATTCCGTCCTCGGCCTCGAGTGCGACTTTTCTCTTTTGATTCTGACAGACGGGTCCTTTTCGATATACTCTTCCTCATATAACCACTTGAAAAACGATTTTATTATGCTTTTCCTTTGGTTCAGAGTCTCAACGCTTAGCTTCTTCCCGGTCTTTTTGTTTACCGATATGCTCTGCAGATACAGTCTGATATGATTGACCGTTATCTTCCCCAGTGGCGTCTGCAGGAAAAACAACATGTCTTCCAGACACATTCTGTATTGGTCTTTCGATTTATCTGACATTCTGCCGTCCTGTGCCTTCGACGCCATATAGATATAGTATTCCTGTGGGAGCTGGTACTCAGATGTTATGATTTCTGTTTTGATTGGTGAGATCTCATATCCGAGCGTGTACACTGACAGCGCATCCTGTATTATCCGGAGCTGATCAGGCGAGAAGTGTGGCGTAAGATTGAGGATGAAACCATCCACGAAAGAATCAGACATAAAAATACCTCCTCCTAGTGTACACTAAGGGAAGGTCTGTGATATACTATACCCAGCCCTTAGTGGTGGGGAGTCGGGATAGTTCTATTGGCGTGGAGCGTCCCGGCTCCGTTTTTTATTGTTCTTTTCCATGTCCACATTATAGCAAACATCCGTTTGCAAAACAACTGTTCGAAAAAGAAAAGCGCGCCCGAAGGTGCGCTTTTTTAGATCTTCATAACCTGGCAAGCAATGTAAGCCGCTAGCGGTTGCAAATTCGCAAGCAGGGCGTCGGTATATACCGCTGCCGTTTTACGCTTGTTAGGGGCTGCCCCTAAGACCTGAGAACCGGCACGGCCGGAGCTGGATCGGGAACTAAATGGGCGTTTTACTTCCCTACTACTCAATGGCTTTATGCACAAATCTATTTTTTGTTGTGCTTAACCCATTGAGATAATCTATCTTTTTTATAATATCGGTACCGTCCAATGCTTCATCCATCGTCACATATGACAATTCTTCTTTTTCATTGTATTCGAAAATATAGTCAGATGTATCATGCCACAGTTGATTTTTATCCGTGTCGGCCTGTGTCCATTTGTGGACGCAAGCACCATCCCAAAATACGGATTCTCTTACCTTCCGTATTGGATTTCCGACCCACACGCTATTGTGGCTTACAGACCCTGTTACTACGGATTTTGCACCAATAATGCAGCCAGAATCAATTTTTGACCCTTTTAAAATCATAGCAGATTGACCTATCCAAACATGATCTCCGACAAAAATACTTTTTGTTTGATTAAGTCGTTTCCTTGTCGCACTATCGTAAATAAGGTGTGGGTCTGCATTCCTAACCCATATATCAAAGGAAAACAAACAATTATTACCAATAAACAAATGCTTGTGTTCAGACAGAATAATATGAAGAATACCATTGAAATAATTATTTTTCCCTATGAAACAGACGCAGTTGTTGTTAATTGAGATTGATATTCTATATTGTTTCTCACTTTGACTTAAATACACCAGAGAATTATCTGCATTGAATGCAATAGTGCAATCGCAAAGTTCAACGCCGGGGCCGCAGAATAAAATATTGTTCTTCCCGCCAAAAGAAACAGATGAGTTATCCATTCTGGGTGGTGTGCCAACTAAAGCATTTCCATCACCCAAAAACATAAAATCATCTGCTTTTTTTATGACATTTTTTATATCTGGCATCTCTTTCTTGTGTAATAGTTGTTTTATTGATTTTTTTATCATATGATATACCTCCATCCAGAAAGCGCGCACTTTTCGATATAAAAACGTCATTATTGTATTATAACGCACTGTATAATATATTTCTGGTTCCTATTATTAAGTATATCAATCACCATAATTTTTACAAGATAAGCACCACCCCTTTTCATATTTCAATATCAACGCATAAAGCATCATGGTCAGACGCTTCGGTTATTATCAACTCCACATTTTTTAAATTTTTAGTTGACTTAAATCCGGCAAGGATTCGCACCTTGCATGACACTGCGAGTATTTATTTGTGTCGGATGCCACCCCGCTAATGTGGTCTGCGTCTATCTATTCCGCCACGGATTTATGTCGTTTAGTTTACTTACATAATTTCAACATCTGCAATAAGCGCATCATGGTCGCTTGCCGGAGCTATTAAAACATAGGCATTTCTGATAATGATGTTAGGACTGACTGCAATATTATCAAACGGCATAAGAATGCCATGCCAGTAATTATCAGGATCATCCTTTCCTCTCGTTACGGTATCAATTAGCCCGTATACGTCAAGACCACCCCAGCAGCTTCCTTGTACGGATTTAGCACCTTTAGATGTGAGCTGTGTAAGCTCCTGTCTCGTTATGTTAATGATGCTCTCTCTTGTAGCCGGACCATCTTGCCCAAGATTTAAGTCTCCGCCAATGATATAGTACTCTATATTGTTATCATCAATATAATCAAGAATTTGTGCAATTTGCTCCGCGCGTATCGAGTGGGTTGTGTTATGCAAGTGCGTACAGATTAAATGTATTATTTTGTCTGCAAAGCGAATTGTATTGTCTACGAAATATCGACCGTCGCTGAAACGCCCAATATTCTCGGACGCAAGCGGATATATACTGTATATCATTTGACCTACCCAGCTATCTACATCATAGGTCTGCGTGTGATATGGTCTAAAATCCCCAAGCACATCATTTATTGCTACATTATTTGCTTTGTTCCACTGAGCGCTCCATTCGGAGAACATGTATACATCAGCATTGCTTTCCTTAAAAAAGTCAATAAACTGTTCATACATTTCATTCGTTCCTGCTGGGTTTTTAGAATGTCCGTAGTCAAAATGACCGACATTAAAAGCGCATACCCGCATTTTGCTCCCGTTTGCTGTAAGCGGATTTCCGTCTACATCGTAAGCATTAAGAGGATCGTTGTCATTTGTATCCTTGAAAAACTGAATGTCTATTACTGGTGGAGCTACTAAAACTTGAGCGTTGGGGCTGTTCTTGTTCCTGATGTTAATTGCAATGCAGTTTGCCCGGCCGTTTGTTTGATGCGTTATGACTACATCGGCATAGTAAGTCGACCATCCAGTATTAGCGCCCACCCATTTATATATATACTTATCTCCATCGTATCTTCTCTGCTGAGTTGCTATTTCATAATCTTCTGATGTTGATATGACGAATCTTGTAGCATCGTCCGGAATTGGCACAAAGCAATACCCGCTGTCTGTCATTGAGGGACTTGATAAAATCCCATATTCTCCCTTGTTGAGAACACAACAAGCCCTGATTCTATTCTCTTTAATGATGCCTGTGGACATGTTATTATACGCGCCAACATCACAAATTAAGTCTAGGAGGATTTTCATTGTCTCTGAATCGGTCTGACTGTTCCAATGATACCTAACAGTAGTTGATTCTCCGAGTGCCTGCGCCAGTGCGCTGTATTTGGTCCTCCCTGACTTGCCAGCCCAAGCTATCTCATCAAAGCAGTTAAGCAAAGCCGCTTTAACACTATCGGGCAGACCAGCTCCGCCTTCTTCGATTTCCGACACCCGGCTTGCAAGATTGTTTCCGACCTTATAGCTTATTCCGCCGCTCTGATCGTTAATAATAAGTTTGACCGCATTTGTCGGAGCGGTCAGCTCTAAATCCGTAGCAGCTACTTGCGGCTCTGCCATCGAGATTGCATTGTTTGCGCTGTCAATAAAACACCATGTTACAGACGCTGTAGAATCAGAATAAGCATTTATAACAAATTTGTCCCCGGCAGTACAGTCAACTACTGCGTACATTCTTCCCACAGAACTTGGCATTGGCGTAAGGTCTATTGGTGTATCTGATGTTTTAATATAGTAATCTTTTATTAGACTTATAACACCTGTTTGGGCGCCTAAATCAGCCTTTACTGCCGCTATTGCGTCTCCGGTCTTCTTGGCATCTGCCGCAGCTCCGGAAGTTGCGAGAGTGTTATCGATTACGCCTGACGCGAATTTTGCCGCTGTGATTGTTCCGTCTCCGATCGTGAGCGCCGCCATCTCTCCCTCGTCAATCTTGGTCTGCAACGCGGCCTCCAGGGCCTCAGTCTTCAACGTCGGATTATTTACATCGTTGTAGCATTGCTCGATCGCGTCTGCAATTCCGTCTCTTACATCTATCGCATATATTGCAGATCTCAAAAATGTTAAAAAATTCGATATTGCACTCATACGCTTATCTCCTTATGTAGTGCTGTAGTTTCCGTGCCATCCGGTGCCGTCAATGAATCCGCAAAGGTTGTTGCCTTGGTAAAAATTGATTTGTCCGGGGTTTTTTATCCGTATATCCCAGTTCCTGCCGTCATATCCCAGAATTGCGGTGCCGTTTTCATCGACCGTAAAATCTTTTCCACTGGCGATTTTCAACGCCATGCCCTGCTTGGACTCCAATACTACTTTATACTCGTTATTTCCGTAGTTTGCGGACAAATCGAGGAGCCCGGATAATGTGGGATTTGAGTCTTTCGTGATATCGGCATGAGTGCTGTGATATCCTTTTATTAACGCTTCCAATATATCAACGCTCTCATTGCCGTTTACGGACCTTAGCGTACCATTCGGATACAATTTGAAATGTGGCGTAATGATTGTCATCTGCTTCGCCGTCAGCGCTCCGGTCTCCATATTGAGATTGAAATTGTCCGCCACGTCCGACAATATCCCCGCCTTTATCAGCCCCGCCATGAGCGTACCGGTCAGAATTCTATCTGCATTGATTTGCCCATCTATCGTGATTCCAAGCTTCCAGGCCGGATCTGTTGCGGGCTTATAGCCAGCATTTGATGATCTGATGCCGTTCATGCTTATTTCAAGGATATTCACTGCCGTCGTTTTGTCCGGTGTGTCCATCCAGAGATCGCGGAGCCAAAGGCCGTTTGAATCAAACTCAGAGAGCTTATAGCCTCCGTTGGTCCCGGCAAATCGCGCCATCAGATTCGCCACTTCCTGCCTGATCACATTCCGGATCTTAAGCTCCGTCTGTGCCGTTGCCTGTCTAATCGAGTCTCCGCCGCTGCCAACCTGGCCACTGATTTTGGTCTGCTTGTTCTTAAGCGTCGCACTCAGGACTATCGTATCCTTCTGCGGGGCCAGCGGATGCAGCGTCTGCTCTATGATCGGAAGTGTCATGTTGAGACCATACGGCTCTGCCTTACATGGAATCCTGTCGCCCAGATACATCGCATCCATGGTCGCATCCAGTACTGACAGGTCTACGGCTGTCAGCTTAAGCATCAGAGTCTCATACTGGGCTTCTGTGAGCCAGTCCTGACCCGCTGCCATTATATCCGCCGGATTCTCAAGATCGTCGAAGACAACTACTTTCCATATCATTCCAAACCTGTTCAGCACCGTTTGAGAGGCTGTTATATAGTTTTTCCCGTTGTTCACTGACTTTATATCGATGCGCGTCTCAAAGTCTCCCTGTGAGTCAGTGCGGGCTCCGAGCGGTATGATACATGTTACTATGTTCGCTGCAGTCAGCGTCTCCGAGTAGTCCAGAAGATTCTCACCGAAGTTTATTCCCTGCTCATTAGCCGATCCATAATCCGAGAGTGTTACATAGTCAAGATATCGTGTCCCGTTCTGTTTCCTAATCCTGAGACATCCGCCAAGATTAGCGACAAGCTGCTCCCTCAATGCTTCCAGTGTGCTGTTATTGTCTGTTGCCTTAAGACTCTGGTCCCATCCGCTTGTAACAGTCACGATCCCTGCCGTGAACTGCTTTTTAGTCTCTACACAATCATTGTGCTCAGCGAGCACCGCCGCCATGAAACCCGTCGGAGTTACATCGCCATAGTAGTGCTGCGGCTGTATGCCATCCTGGAGAAAAGCTAGCTCTCCGACTGCATAGACCTTTTTACAGTTCAGCCTGTCCTTGTCCGCCTCCCTGACTTCTCCATGAAACACTTCGCGCTCATCACGATAAGCTGTAATCATCGATTTTCTGTTCTGGATACTGTCATAACATGGATTCGTCGGCGGCACTGTAAGCTCGCAACTCCCAGCCTGTCCGATCGCGAGCTTAATGACTGGATCCCCGACGATTGATAACACATCATCGCCAGGATAATATAAGATTTTATCATCCAGATATATCGTGTACATTACAAGCTCTCTCCTCTGTATGTCAGCGTAACTTTAGCAGATCCGCTAAAGCTGAGTGTCACATCTTCCGGCCCGCATACTTTAAGTCCTGGGAACCGATTCGTGCCACTAACGAGAGTGTATGTCGTTCCGCCTGTGCTCATCGTGAATGTCTGCGATGTGATGTTGCTCACCTTAATCGTCGGAACAACACCATGATCACCCTTCGGGATAACGAGCGTATGCGAACCGCTGACTGTAATCGTTCCGATATAGCGCAGGCAGTCCGTCAGGAAATTCATATCATCCCACCTGAGTTTTTCCTGGGAGCTCGCAACATCATGCTTGTATGCGTCCACGTATGCGGACATCGTGAAAGCCCCGAGTCTGGCCGTCCTTGCATTATCCTTTATATTGATCCGCCCGAGCCAGTAGTGAGATCTGTCATTATCGAATATGATTTTGACTTTTCTACCATCGACCAGATTCCGGATCCGCGACACTGTAAGGTCAAACACTGCCGGCGCTCCGACAATAGCCATCTGCATATTGATTGCCCGTCCCCGGAACACTACATCTCCTGTCAGCGCTTCCGACGCATCGAGCAGATTATGCCGTCCCGGGACCGTTATATAATTTGTTTCTTGTTCCGGATCTCCGATCGGGGCTCCGTTCGTCACAGTAAGCCCCCAGTCGTTCCAGGTATGATACTTATCACCTGTGCTGACCACCTCAATCGTAGCTCCGTATCTTTCCATCACTGCCATGCCGCTCTCTGTGCCTCCCGTCCGAGTACCGCATCGACCACGCCGACCACTCCGCCGGTATCAAGTACTATCTGCATCGCCATAATCGCCTGTTTAAGGCTTTCGATAGCGGAAAGGATATCATCTATGTCTTCGGTCTTTCCCGGCATCGTGAGCCCTGCCTGCGGACCTGTCATCGTGCTTGTGAGCACGTCCATTGTCCGTCTTGTCGTGGCCGTCATGTCACGCTCTGCCGCCGGCATTTCCATCTCGAAGCCTACGCCAATACCCGCAGCCCAGTTCTTGCCAATCATGTCCCTCGCCTTTTTAGACGGCGATGCGATACCCAGCCAGTCGCAAATTCCGTCCCATGCATCACCAACCGCACCGACCGCCGAATCTACGAGACCGCCTGCAAAATCCGAAACACCCTGCGCAATACCGTCTATGATTGCTTTTCCGATACCTATCCAGTCGAACTCTGCAAATGCAGTTACAATACTGTCGAATATCTGCGGAAGCATCGCGAGTACATCCGGAATTGCTTCGATCAGACCTTTGCCTACCTCTCCGAGCAGTTCAAGACCTTTTGCCAGGAAGTCCGGTAAGTGTTCCGCAATCGTGGCGATAATATTAGCAATGACTTCTGCCATTGTCGCGATGATCTCCGGCAGATTGTCCATAATGCCCTGCCCTATGTTCTGGAGCAGTTCGATACCTTTTTCCAAGTATTCCGGCATATGCTCCATCAGAAAACTGATCAGGTTTGTTGTGATCTCTCCCATCGACGTAAGCACTGCAGGCATATTTTCAAGTATTCCGGTTGCGAGCTGTTCAATCGTCTCGATTCCCTTATCCAGGAAGCCCGGCAGATTTTCCTCGATGAACGCAAGCGCCTGATTTACGACCTCTCCAAGACTGTCGACCGCTGCCGGCGCGTTCTCTATGATTCCCATAGCGAGATTCGTGAGCATGTTAAATCCCTGCTCGAGCAGCGTCGGACCGTACTCCATCAGGGTATTAACTATCACTTCCCCCACGCCGAGAATCGCTTCGCCAATCAGCGGCAGATTCTCGATAACACTGGATGCCAGAGTCGCAATGATCGACATTCCTGCCTCTACGATCTGCGGCAGATTAACGATAAGAGTCTCAGCAATCGCCGTCACTATCTGGGTTGCTATCTCCGCCATCTGGGGCAGCATCTCGCCAATCCCGCTCATGAGCGACTGTATGCCCTCGGTCACCATGCCTATACCCTTGTCCGAGTTGCCCGCAAAGATCTCAGTAAGTCCGTCCATCACCGTTGTCAGCGAGGGCAGAAACTCCTGCAGCATTCCTCTCGACAGTCCTCCGAAAGCGGTCTGCATATCCTGCAGGCTGTCCTGATAAGATGCCGCTGCCTTAACTGCGTCTTCCGACATGACTCCGCCCAGCTCACGAACGCGGTCCCTCATGGCCTGCGTGTCTTCTGCAGACGTATTGAGCAGTGCGCCCAGCTCCGTCGCTCCTCTTCCGAGGGTCTTTCCGGCCAGATATGTCCGCTGTGTCGAGTCCTCGACATTCTGCAGGGCTGAGATAGTCCGCTCAAAGAGCTCTTCCTGAGACATATTCGCTATCTCTTCCTGCGAGATTCCAAGCTGTTCGAACGCATCCGATCCAGACTCCGCAGCATTGGCAAGGGTCTTCATGGATGCCTTCATTGCTTCCATCGACGTGCCAGAATGCCGCATGACCGCATCCCATTCCTGATAGGATTCGACAGACATTCCCATCTTCTGGCTCATCTTGTCGATATTATCTCCGTACTCCGCAACGCTTCCAACTCCTGAGACAAGCGCCCCGGTTGCCGCCGTCGACGCCGCTGCGATTGCTCCAATCGCGCCGACTCCGATCTGTGCCGCCGAGGCGATTCCGCTTGAGAAGCCTCCTGAGAACTTAGATCCTGAGCTCTGGCCTGCCCTCTCCGCTTCCGGTTCTACTATCGATGCTATTCCGTCCGTAATTCCGTCAGCGGAAGGGACTATCTGCACATATGCTTTTGCTAATTCAATCGCACTCATTATTGATAATCCTCCTCCGTTCTCGCTCCCACTCTTCCGGTGTTGCGCAGCTCACTATCTCAGATTCAGAATTTTCTTCGATGCCAAGCAGGGCTCTTGCCATCGATGCCGGGGCCTCTCCTGTGGCTCCGGCTAACATCCACTTTATGCCGGCCAGCATATCATAACATCCTGCCATGATTATCATATCCAAGCGTTCTTTCTGGCCTGACATCAGCATCTTTATTCGTGAATTTTCCCTCAGACCGCAAGAAAGCACCGCCAATGTTTCAACCGGCAGTGCTTCCAAATCTCTCACTTGATACGTCTCCCATAGGTCACATGCAAGCGCATCCCTGTCTTTTGCGAGCATAGCGGTGAGGGTCATTATTTTTTTGCTCTTTCGTCTGCTTCCTGTATGGCTGCGACGATCTCGTTGACCTCTGAAATAAGGGTATATATATCCGTTCTTCCTGTGTTGCTCCGCTTAGCCAGGTGCTTATAAAGCTTCTCGATCTGCTTATCATCATTCGAAAATACAGCATCGATCATCTCATAGGCTCCCGCCGCCCGTTCATACGGATCTTCATCGGCCTTCTTGATTTTCACCATAGCCCGCACGAACTTAGCATCAAACGTTATTCCCGAGTTTACTTCGTACTTAAACCCGGAGCTTGTTTTTCCCTTAACGATCATAAATTAGCCCTCTCCGCCTGATCCTCCGCTGGATTCTCCGCCAGATCCTCCGCTGGATCCTCCGCTTGATTCTCCGCCGGATCCTCCGCTTGATCCTGATGCCGCTGCCGCTGTTGCTGTTGCTTTGATGTACTCATAGTGAGTATCGCCGTCTGCATTCGGATAAGCTGTGAGCGTGACCTGATATCCGACAGCCTGACCCCGCTTATACACAACTTCCGCGATTGCAGTCACCTTCGCACAGGGAAGTACCACACGTTTCACGGCTCCCTTGAGCAGCATATCGACGATAAAAGATTTAAGCTGATGCGCTTTTGCGTTAGCCTTTACCGTTATGCCGTTCTCAAGGTCTCCGGTAACATTCTCATCGCCATGGACCAGCTTGAGTACTGCCGGGTTTGTGGACTCGATAAGCGTGACCTGATACTTGTCCTTTTTCTCTGTCTCATCGCTGTCAACAACCTGACCGCCCCACTCTTTGATGTCCTCTGTCGTGATCTCTCCCTGCTCTTTAAGACCATCTTCGGAGCAGTATCCAAGATCCGTGAAATCAGTTTCGTCAATAGCTGTTACTGCATCCTCCGGCAGTGTCGCATCTACATCTCCGACCCAGACCGCGCCGCCTATAGCGGGCTTTCCAGTTGTCACATACTTTTTATCCATCTTTAAAATCTCCTAAAAGTAAACTATATCGAATACCGCCTGATACCTGTACTCCTTAGTCACCGGATTCGTAAAGTCGTAATCGGAATTAAGCGAGCACTGCGATATATCCGGATCTGTCTCGAAGTCTCCCATGACTTCTTTCACTACTTCGTTCATCTGCGCCGCGTGCATCTTGCTCACTGCACTTATCGACTGCACTGCATATCTCGCTGACTTGATCAGATCTGTCACTCCGCCGGCTGTCCGCTGGATCAGGATATACTCCCTCGGCTTATGCCTTGGAGTCTCGTTCGATACCGGATACGCCGTGTTGTCAGCCAGATATTTAATTAACTTACTTTCAAGCATTCCCCAGTTCCCTCAGTATCGTATTGTTCTCCAGGTTGTCCTGTGCCGCTGCCGCGCTCGCAGTATAGACGGATGCGACCACTCTGGAGCCTGCATCGTAAACATCCGCCGCATATCCGTCCCCACAGGCCGATGCAATCCGCTCTGCCATCGGCCCGCAAACCGTCGTGCCGACTTCCTTAAGGAGCTCCTGCACTCCCGCGTCGTTAATTTCCAGCCTCATTTTCAATCCTTTCCACTCTGACAATCTGATGCCATTCGAGCGGGATCATTGCCTCGATGCCCTTAGTCGGATTGCCAATAGTCCGGAAGTGTTCGCCCCAGAAGTCCACCCGGTTACCCGCAGACCAGTCATGTGCATCTCCCTTCGGGATTCCAAGCTTGTAAACGACTTTTTTCCCGTACAGCGAGAGCGTATCAATAACTTCCTGCTCAGTTGCCGGCGCGATCAGCACGTTCTCCACAGTGGCAGGGCTCTCTGTGTATATGGCGGTCCCAAATTCATCTTTTCCGGTCTCAGATGTCTCATAAAGCGTGACCGGCTGTCCCTTTATCCGGATCATATAACTCTATCCTTCCCAAACGCTGCTTTTTGTTAAGCCCGAGCCTCTTGAGCTCATTGTCGTAAAAGAAAATTCCTCCCTGCGGATTAAGGTACGTGCCGGAAACTGTGTAACCGAGCGCCGATTGCGAGAACTGTGTCAGCGGTTCTGACGTAGTAGACGATCTGAGGACCCGGGTCACTGCGGCAATGACCACATCTTTAACCACTGTCGCATATACTTTCCCGTCCTCTATCATCTGGTCGAGATCGTAGCCACGGTCTTTAGCTATCTGCCGCAGGGTATCTGACGAGACTGCGAGAAGGACTTCCGCCCTTGCCCTCTCTGCCTCTGTCAGAGCTCGCCACATAATGACTATATCGTCTGTATTTGCAAATGCACTCATTTGTACGCTCCTACGCCATGAGCTGGCCTTGCGGCCAGCCCCTCATATGTCATGTTATTATCCAGCGATCATGTTCCGCTTCCGGAGCCTTCGCCATCATCTCCTGCGCCGGCATCGCTCGTTCCTTCTGTCGCCGCTGCGGCCGTGTAAACTCCTCTTCTGGCAAACGCGCCTTCATCCAGGATAACCCAGCCGATATAGGCTTCCGCTCTCAGAACGACCTGATTCTTACGCTTAAGGTCTCCCTGACCATCCGGATCACCGTACTCGATTACTTCCATCGGCATCTGATCAGCGAAGCCCCAGCGGAACGCGGACCAGTCGCCAAGGATAAAGGAGTCAGCCGTCTCTCCCGTAGCTGCAGCCGACACTGTGGAATTTACATCACATGCAATGCCGTTCAGTGCTCCCGGATTCGCTCCCATGCGGAACTCCGGATACTGTCTCACGCCGTTCACCTTGATCTTGGCAAGATCTGCGCCGAATGCCCTCGATACTGCGATGCCTGTAACATCATAGTCACCGATTGCGGCCGCTGCCGTCTCGATATCTGCTTCCGCATCTGCAGTGCTTGTGATAGCTGTAATATGGTCGAAGTGATTATTGCCGATTGCTGTCGATGCTGCCGTCATAGTAGCCGGATTCAGACCGTGCATCGCCATGATATCGAGACCTCTCGCGATCTTCCTGGCGAATCCCTCCGTGAATGCTGTAAGCATCGGCAGAGCTTTCTCCTCGCTTACCTTCATGAACTCATCTGTCAGTCTGTGCTGATATACGACCTTGAGCGGCTTGCATGTCTTCGGGCCGATTGTCGCATTTCCTGCCGGCTTATTATCTCCCTCGCCAACGATCGAGACCTCGCTGTCCAGCGAGAATGTAAAGATGTCAATCCCGGAGAACGGGACCGGCTGCGAAGGACAAAGTTTTGCAATAGATGAATGCCCTTTGACCTTCGAAAAGACTTCATTGCTTACTGACTGTACAAAACCTGTGCTAGTTGTAATAGCGCCCATTATTTACCTCTCAGTTCCCGGAGCGCACTCAGCGCATCCGCTTTTGCGGCAGCATTTTTGTTGTCCCCGCCGTCATGACTGCCTGTCGGCTGCGGAGTGCGACGCCCTCTCAGTGAGTCCGCCCAGCTCTTCGCGTCCTGCTCGATCTCCTCTGCAGTGGATCCGCGCAGCCGGTCCGCATCGTCAAGATTAATGCCGTACTGTCTGGCATAAGTGATCTTACTGAGGCTCAGGTTAGCCGTATCACGCTCTTTTGTGAGATCTGCCACCTGCTGCTTATATCCGGCCTCTGTCTGGTCCCACTTGGCCGCTCTGGTCTTAAGTGCCTCATAGTCACTGTACTCTGCCCTGATAGATTTCTCCTGGGATGCAAGGCGTCCCTTGATCGCCGCGTCAAAATCTTCCTGTGTCATGATCGGTTTGAATTCTTCTGCCATTTTCTGTTTCTCCTTTCGCATTTACCGCTGCTTTCACGTAACTTAATCATACACGCTGGCGAAAATGAAAATTCGCCCCGTTTAATATCCAAAGCTTTGTTTTTTCTTCTCTTTCGTGGTCATTGCCAGCCAATAGGCAAGGCTCACCGCTTCTAGCAGAGTAATGTCCAGCTCTTGTATTTGTGCTTTATAGCCGTATCCGCCTTTGTTCCCGATATTCCTGTGTTCGCAGTTTCCCACGACCTGCACGAGCGACCGCTGCCCGCTGTGCTCTATAGTCCCGCCGTATATTCCCTGCTCGAACATTGCATTTGCATCTATGATTTCCTGCACCTTCGGGAGCAGTGGCTTTGCAAGCCGATTGTTTTTCATCTCCTCTGCTAAAATCCCCTGCCCGGAAGCGCCATCGATAGCGCAAGCCCGCCAATCTGCCTGTTGCAGGAATTCCAATAACCACGCATCTCCATCCTTTCGGCTCCGGCAGTCTATCGCCTCGACCCACACAGTGTTTCGATTTGTTTTGACAGCTATCGCCATCGATACAGATCCGCCCTCTTCTGACTTCTGGCTGTACTTGACCGCAACGAACAACTTGCCTTCGAACTGTGGCAGGGTGCTGTGTACCAGAGACATCCATGCTTTTTTACTGATTGCCGATGTCTGCGAATATTTGTGCCAGTATCCGAGTCTCTGGATGATAAAGTCATTGAGATCTTCGCCGATCTCATCCGCTATCGTTGACTCCTTGACAAAATACCCCAGAGACGGATTTGTCTCTATCCACAAATCGCGGTCCCTGCAAATCTCGATGTCTTCCTTGCCCTGTGGCTTTTCTCCGATACCCCACTCTTCCCAGCCGGCACGCTCTTTCTGTCCGCTGAGTGTATCTGCCCGGTACTGCGGGAATATTGTCCCCTTGGAGTATGGCGTCGGAGGCGTCCCCAGAAGTATCGTCTGAGGGTTGGCCGCTGCCGCTATGGTATACTGCAGCGCAGACTTCTGGTCTTCTGTGTACTCCTGTGCCTCATCAATCACAAGCAAGTCAAAGGATTCGCCCATACCTCCGAGCGACGTCCTTGTGCGAAATTCAATAACTCCGCCACCCTTAACCTCAATCTTCTCCGAACCCTTTGCTCTGATCGAATCATATTCTATCCTGGCGTTGTCCAGTCTTCTGGTAAGTCTTTCCCACGCCTTATGTGACGTCGACGCGCGCTGTGCCGTGTGCAGGATTCTCTCCCCTAGCTCCACGATTCCATACATTTCCCGGATGCAGACGCACTCATTTTTTCCGTTCTGTCTTGGGACGCTGTACCCGAACCGGCTATGAATCCATCCGTTCTCATCGTCTATCGCCATCATGTCGAATACTACCAGCTCCTCCCACGGGAGCACGTCAAATCCTGCACGCTTATATAGATTTACGGCCGCGCTGCCCCTACTCTTCTGGTAAGGGAGCACGACCGCAAGTGTCGGAGTCTGTCGACCTAATCTCTTAGGCATATTTACCACCTCTGGAATGCATTTCCTGATCTACTCATCATGCTATAAGTTCCTGCTCTCGGCACATATGTCACTGTGCATTTGCAGTTATTATGCCTCATGTATACCTCATTGCCTCTGTCTCGGACTTCTGCATAATCATAAGTCCCTGCCAATTCCTGGCACCATTCACATGCCCCCGGCTCCGCCGTTCTTATGATCTGCGGTCTCATGCCTGCCCTCGATTGTGCTGATGCGTTCTCCCGCACAAAATCGTCGACAACGCTCTGCGCTAACCTTGTCACCGGATCCCGAAACGCCCACTTGACAGTATCAATCGTGTCCTCTGAAACAATCCTGTCGAGGAGGCTCTTACATCTTTCCTCATCGAATCCCGGAACTACTGCCTTAAGCCCGATGCCCGCTGCCTGATTAAGACCTGTCTGGATTTCTTCCGTCGCTTCTGCTATGAGGCTGTAGTCCTGCCGCAGCTTCGGCAGTATCGTCTTTTCCGCTATGTTCCAGTAGAGATGTCCATCCGGAAGCCTTTCGACTGTAAGCACAGACTCGAGCGACTTCCCTGAGTGTTCGCCTATCCGTATCGCGATTTTCTGCGCGTCCTCATATGTCGCTTTCCCTGACTCAATCCGCTTCATCAGACGCGCCAGTGTTCTGTCCGTCTGCATCTCCGTCCGGAATATTCTTGAAATATCCCGCCAGAGCTCCGGAGCTACGTCCACCATCTCCGCCATTGTCTCCTCCTTCCGGAGCTATGCCCGTCATGTCATAGATCGTGTTCCTGCCGATATATCCTTCGGATGCCGTGTTAATCTTGTATATTGCATCACCGATTGCTCCATACTGAGACGCATCCGGCTCGAAAATCGGTTCCCATATCGGTTTGATGTTCTTGATCACATCCCTCTCATAAGGCAGATTGTCACGGAGGCACACCGCCGTGTATGCGACATTGCAGAAGCTTGCCGAAAAGCTCCGCTGTGCTTTTCTGGCTTTAAGTCTCAGCACATCATGCGCCGCTTTGATCGCCTCTGCAGACGAAGGATTGACCATCGGGAAGCCCATATCTTCAAGTGTCATTCCTGTTTCCCCAGCGAATAAGCCGGCGAACATTTTAAGGTGATCATAATACGGGACCATGCTCTGCTGCGGGAACTGTCCGACCTGCGGCATATTACCGTCATCATCCCTGCCAATCGTGAACATTGCACTCATGGATGCCTTCCACCGGTCAAAATCTCCAGGAGTCTCGAAGCCAAGCGCATACCTTTGCGGATACGAATAGAAATATGCCGCTATCTCGCTCTTTCGTGTTGCCTGCAATGCTGATGTCTGATAACCCATGCAGGCGCGGCTTATGCGGCTCCGCCCGAACTCTCTTTTGGCGTCCGGTCTGTGCACGATCGGGACCAGAAGCACAGCATTTGTCTGATTTTCTATCACCTCATCAGGCTGTCCCGGTCTGATGTATGTTGTTCGGCCAGGCTCGAAGTACGCTTCGAGTATCGGCAGCTTTGACTCCTGATCTCTCTCGAGTACTGCATACCCTTCTGTGAGGAGCTGCGTCGACAGATCCATAACTCCTGTCGCGTCGCACCCGTCAATGATACGGATTCCGGGGATTCCTCCCCGCTCATAGACATAAGCGAAGTCGCAGGACGTAATCAGCGCCCCGAGTATCGCCGCATCGAACAGAATATCTGCATTGTTCTCTGCAAATATCTCATTTGCTCCCACATCATCATACCGAAAAGTGCGAAAAACGAGCCGATCCGCCAGATTATCGACGGCCTGCCCGCACCATCCCATTGCGCTCGCCAATGCCTGGATATCCAGAGGCATTGTCGGATCATTCTTCGGCACATAATTTTTGGCTTCGTAGAAACGATATCGCGTCTCAGATCTGCCTTTTTTCTGGCTAAGCTTTCGCCGCAAGTACTCGAGCCCTTTGCTCATGATATTCTCTCCTTTTCCTGTTTTTTTCTCCGCAATTTCGTGAGCAGAATCTTGATCGCTTCGTTTTCGGGATGAACGTTTTTCCGCACTCCGCGCAAATTCTTGACTCCGGCGGAACTTTTGATTTTTTATTTCCTAGGTAAAAAAATCGATTTTTGCATTTTTGCGAGCAGAACTTTTCCGTGCTCGTTCTGGCTTCGAATCCCTGCCCGCATACCGGACATACATGGAACATTTCCTCTCCTTTTCTCCGCAAAAAATTAATACGCGCGAAAATTTGTACAACTAGCAGATCGGAAGAGCGGTTCAGCAGGAATGCCGAGACCGATAT
>ERZ809472.134-NODE-134-length-20514-cov-7.591133_pt1 | contig 20514 bp, 40 predicted proteins | sample MGYA00521274_ERZ809472 | MGnify/ENA primary metagenome ERZ809472 (study PRJEB31581, sample SAMEA3312791) | metagenome | study: EMG produced TPA metagenomics assembly of the PRJEB8939 data set (Metagenomic analyses of Rumen microbiomes reveals... | reverse complement strand
GAAAGATTTAATTTAAAAATGGATATTATTAGTGAAAACACAGGAAAGGATTTAAATTATTTAAAATATTAATGAGTTTTAAAAGAGGAGTCTTAACAAAGACTCTTTCTTTTTGCGCGAAATTTACATGGTGTATTATGAAGAAGATAAGAAAAAACGAGCCAACGTTAAGTATTTGGTCGTTTATCTTCCCTTATTCCAAAAAGATTGAGGTTGTGTTGGCCACACACAGCCTCTTTCTTTTTCTTCGCGAAATCTACATAGAATATTATGAGAGAAAGTTATTTATATTTTCTCTACAAAACACATGAAGAAAAGAGGAGGATAAAACAATGTTAAAGATTTTATTTCTGATCGCTTTAATCGTATTTCTTTTGGCAGCAATAGTATTAGGAATTTTGTGGATTCTGATAAAATTCATAAGATTTATAGTATGGTTACTGTTATAAGTATTTATATTTAAAGTGAGAAAGAAGGGGTCGTAACTTTTACGGCCTCTTTTCTTTTTTGCAATTTATTTATATTTTAAAAACTGAAAAATTCCCGGTGGGAAAATTTGAAAAAACTCGATAGAAACGCGTAATTTACAAAGTATATTATGACAAATAAATACAAAGGAGGAACTAATATGGAAAGAGATATTTATGGTGCTACAGGTAGATGTAGTCAATGTGAGTACGTTAATATTAAGAATTTTCATTGTGAAAAGACTGATAAAAACGTATACGTACATGTTTTACATGGTAACATCAATTTCAATTGTCCGTTTAGGAAGGAAAGAAAATTTGTCATTACAAGGAGAAATGAAAGATGAGAGGTATGCGATTAAAAAGATGGCATAGACATTCATTTAGAACAATATTTGAATTTATACTGATGAGTTTATGTGCTATAGGATTACTATGGTTCATTATCACATTAGGAATATTCGTATTGTCAATGGTTGGCTATACTTTCTGAGGGTATCACATACCCTCTTTCTTTTTCTTCGCATTTATTACATACTCTTTAATGGATAAAAATCCAGAAAGGAGACAAGATCATGAAAAACTATGTAGTAATGGTTATACATTCATGTACATTATCTTTAGATGACGATGTAAACTTAGACAATCGTAAAATTATTTATTCAACAACAGATAAGGAAAAAGCTATAAAAATAGCTGACGAGTATGTTAATAATTTAAGAAGAAGCATACTGGACAGTTATAATGGTGTACTTCCTGATGGTTGTTATTTCGATGATGCAGAAGACATTGGTGAAAGGTACATCGATTATTGTAGAGGAATATATGACATGAAATTAAAAGGATCATTATTTGATTATTATGAATGGTCTAATATCGAAATAAAAGTATATGACGACTAAAATGGAGAGTCCTAACAAGGGCTCTTCTTTTTCTTCGCAAAATATGCATGCGCTTATATGAAGAACTATTTGGCTGTTTCTATTATTTGAAAGGAGGAAATAACAAATGAAGAAGCAGGATAATTCTAACGAGAAGAAGACAACAGAAGAGAATTCTAAGAAGAATGAGCGCAGGTATGCTTTTGCTTATAAGAGGAAGAACACATCTGAGACTTTCTGGAATCTCTTGAGAATTAACAACAATCTGACACTAAGTGAGCTTAGTGAATTGACAGGTTACAAGGTTGGACGATTATCTCAATGGTTAACAGGAAATTTAAAACCACACGATTGCGAAATCAAGGTTTTGTGCGATCTGTTTAACGTACCTTTTGACGAAGGTAAATTGCAGTTCGAAACGGGTTACAACACGTATCACCACAGAAAGAATGGTAACGAACCGCCTGAAAAGGCGTGCACATGGGTTCGTGAGGATATCGAGAAGTATAGCCCTAAGAAGATCGAACCGGCAAAGAAGCCTACAGTCGAAGAGGAAGAAGCTAAACTCGAAGAGAAGCACACACCAGTTGGCAAATCAATATTTGAGTTGGTTTATGGCAAGTTGACATTCGAGGCATTCGACAATCTTGTTACGATAATGTCATTAGCTGAGATCAGACCCGATGTAGATTGTACAGAAGCAATTCTTAAAGAGATCTATGGTAAAGTCGATTATGACGATTATCAACTGATTATGAAGCTTATTGGTCGTACCGAGTGACTTAATCTTTGGAAGACATCAGACACCTGGTGTCTTCTTTTTTGCGCGAAATTTACATACTATTTAATGGAAGAATGTAAATTCTTACTAATTATATTTTCGGAGGAAAATAACATGAAGAACACAAATAAGACAACAAAGAAGAAGGCAAAGAAGAACCTTATGATTAGCGGTGAAAGAAGAATTATCGCTGGCACAATAGCAAAGATCCTTTTGCCGGGTACAGGTATTGGTACATATCTTACCACTAGAGGTTGGGCGATGGTAGCGACCGACTTGGTAGTGAATAAGACAGACCGAGCTATCTGGACTGCGGTTCACGGAACAATGTTTGAGAAGATGCCAGGATTAGCAGAATCAGCAGCTGCTAAGTACGAAGGTGTTGATGAGTTTCTTAGCGATTATTATGGAGGTTATAATACAGAAGAAAATTGAAAGGAAATTTACGACTTTTAAGAGAGGGGTCCTACAAGGACTCTTCTCTTTTTTCTGCTCCGCATAATATGCATGTGCTATTATGGAGGAACTAGATTAGATTATATTTAGAGAGGAGATGATTTGATGGATAGAATCAATGAACTTTATAGGGAAAAAGACAGACTAGAAGCAGCAATGTTAGCTTTACTGTTCTTGCCGATCCCTGGCATCGCTCTTGGTCTCGCATTACAGATCAGGGTCGTTGACAGAAAGATCAGGAAAGAACTGGCAAAGCTCAACATCGGCACAGTTTATGTTGTATTACCAGAAGACAACAATGGTGACAACAAATCGTAACTTAGACACTTATCTAATTAGTTCTTCATGTATCAGGAGGGAGAGCACTCGTAACAGAGGCTCTTCCTCTTAGCTTTTCTATTTATATTTTAAAAAAGGAGAATCTTATGTTATTATATGCTATTTATTTAATCGGCGGTTTTCTCATTGGTTGCATTGTTGAAACAGCTTTTTGGACAAGATACATCAAGTTAATTACTTATGGAACGCTTAAAAAGCAGACGGACGATGGTGAAACTTATCTGTTTTTGGATCTTGATGTTCCACCAGAAAAACTACTTAAGAGACAAAGAGTTGTTTTTGAGGTAGATCCGAAGGATATTGTTCCGCACAAATAACATGGTCTATTATGGGTGAAAGCCACTATATTTTTGAAAGGAGAACTAATATGGAAAACGAAAATGATGGTCAGTATTTGGAGGACATGTTGGAAGAGTCGATTGCAAAACAAATCGAGTATTTAGACACGCTTACTCCCGGAACAGAAGAGCACGCAGCAGTATCTAAAACACTATGCGAGATGTATAGGGTATGGATCGAGTCTAACAAGGTTGAGCTTGAGTTTAACCAGCGTAATGAAATGCAGGCGATGGAGACAGCGCTTGAAGACGCGAAGTTAAGACAGCAGAGGAAACAACAGTTGTTAGAGACCGCCGTACAACTTGGTCTCGGTTTAGCGGGCATTGGTGCGCCGCTGGCATTCTACGGGATTTGGTTGGCTAAAGGATTTAAGTTTGAAGAGACTGGAACATACACATCAAGTACGTTCAAGAACTTTTTCAGATTATTCAAACCGACAAAGTTCTAATGGTTTAATCCAGAGGGAGGAGTCCACACGGACTCTTCTCTTTTTTCTGCCAGGAGGTTTAATGGATACTAGAATTGACAGAATAATTATATTTTTGGCTGTTTTACTTATGTCAACATTAATTGTTGTTCTAGAGTATAATAGCTATGGTAGAATGCACAAAATTTATGATTTAAAAACGGAATACGTCGAGCCGATGGTTCCGGAACCGATAATATACGATTATCCAGTATACGATCCGATGGTGCAATATTATGTAAACTGGCATAAACCCGCAAGTATTGTATATGACACAATAACGATGGTAGATACAGAATACGAGTATCTCGGATATTACTATTTAACTGCATATAGTCCGCAGGAGACTGGTTCATGGGCAACTGCCAGCGGAGCAACACTTCACAGAGCTGATTACGAGGATCGTCTAACAGAACCTACTACTTGTGCTATAGACAGAAATCTACATCATTTCGGAGATCTATTTTATATTCCGGACTTTGATAGAGTGTTTGTAGCAGAGGATACAGGTGGCGCTGTCAGAGGTAAACATCTGGATTTAGGCTATACAGATCTGGAAAGTGTATGGTCGTTTCCTACAGGATATTATGAGGTTTATTCAATGTATTATATTTATACGGACGTAGACGTTGAATATTATGATTTCGATAAAACTGCCGGAGTAATGAGGATGGTGTATTTACACCACAAATACGCGAAATAAACATAGCGTATTATGAGAATAACACATGGTTGTAGTTGCTTGATTAGCGACAAGTAAGTTCGAGTCTTACATGTTATTCTTTTTCATTTACTCCGCAGAATATGCATTGGCTTTAATGAAGACTAAAAGAAGGGAGGTCATTGGTATGTTAAACATGAATGACACTGGTTTGAACAAGTTCGATTGGATTGGTTTGGGAATTGGACTAGGACAACTCGTTGCAGGAATTGCAGCGATTATCATTGGTACAAAAGCAAATAATATCCGAATGAACAATTACCAGGATCAGATGAGACGTATCGGTCCTAAAAATTAAACTTCAATGGTAAGAGACTTGAGACATAGTCTCTTATCGTTTGCACAATTGAATATCGGAGGTTATTGATGGATGAAACTAGAATGATTAACGCAATCAGAGAGTATATCGCCGATTTAGGAGAACCGCAGCCAGGATGGCCAGCAAAAGAATTCAATCGTGTGTCGTATTCTAACTGGGCTGCAACTGAGATATTAGCAATGGTGCTGGCACATGCAGACTGGACACCGATGCGTGCAGTTGAGGAATTTAAGACGATGGTCGCTCCTTACGGTTGGCGTAATACGTATAACACAGATGCAAATGAGATATTTCGTACGGCATATCAGGTAGCCTGCGATATCTCAGACATATTATATGCAATGAACTATTAGGAGGTGATGGTTTGATGAACCAGTTTACATCATTCTTATCGAAAAACAAACCCGGATTGTTGATGGGTTTCGGACTCGGTAGTATGATCGTGGCAACAATCACAGGTATTGCCGGAGCACCGATGGCTAGAGATGCTCTGGAAGCAAAAAAGGAGGAATTGAATGTCGATAAGTTGAGTCCGATGGATACAATATTAACTGCCGGACCGTATTTCTTACCGCCAGTGTTATTCACATGCGTTGGTGTGGGTTGTATTCTCGGAGGAAACCAGATGAATCTTGACCGAGGTGCAGCAGCAATGGCGGCGTATGCGATCTCTGATGCAACATTTAGAGAATATAGAGAAAAGACAAAAGAGATCGTTGGCGAGAAGAAAGAAAAAGACATCAAAGAAGCTGCCGCAAAAGAGTTGATGGATAAGAATCCTCTAGCAGGCAGAGAAGTAATAATTACAGGCAAAGGTGACACTTTGTGTTTCGAAAAAATCTCGGGGAGGTATTTTCGATCAGACATCGAAACTCTCCGAAGAATAGAAAATAGACTCAATAAGAGAATGATAACTGAGTCGTTTATCTCTCTTAATGAATTATATTTAGAAATGGGTTTAGACGCTATAGAATTAGGCGACGAACTCGGATGGCATATTGATAGAGGTTATATAGGCATGCAATTCAGCGCACAGTTGACGGACGTTGGTGATCCGTGCCTTGTAGTAGACTTTGATGTTATGCCCAGATATCGTGTTTAACGGTCAGTCCAGACTGTTAAATTATATTTTTAATACTCGAAAGGAGAAAAAATTATGGACAACGAACTCGAGATCGTAAACAATGAGGGAATGGTATCCGATATGATGCCTCAGAAGCCTGGCTTCCTTGCTACGTACGGACCCATCATTGGTGGTGCTACTGCAGCTGTAGCTGTTGGTACGCTTCTGTATTTCTTCGTTGCTAAGCCTCTTTACGCTAAGTATAAGGCTAAGAAGGCAGCTGAAGCTAAGCCCGCTGAACCTACAGACGAGCCTAAGGCTGAGGAGTAATCGAGAGAGGGTGCTTCGATGGTGGGGCACCCTCAACTTCGCAAAATTAACAACCTCTTTAATGAAAGGAGGTTACCTTTTATATTAATTTTTCTTAAGGAGGAAATGAACTTGGCAGAATACAAATCGAATTCTCACAAGTTGAGAGATGGTACGCCCGAGCCAGAAGAAAAGAAACTCGCTCCTGTCATCTCTGGAACCGCCGTGACTCAGAAGAAGTCAGGATTTAGCAAGTTTGCTGACAGTATTATTGCTGAAGACTTAGCAAGTGTCGGTAATTATATTTTGGCAGATGTGTTAGTTCCGGCGTTTAAGAAGACAATAGCTGATATCGTAACAAACGGTATCGATATTCTTCTCTATGGTAAAACGGGCGTCTCTAAGTCAGGCACAAATGCTTCTAAAATTTCTTATGGTAGTTATTATCAGAGATCATATAACGAACCGATAAGAGCAAATCAGAGTGCAAGCGTATTTGATTATGACAATATTATATTTGATAATCGAGGTGATGCAGAAGCAGTATTGTCATCGATGGATGAACTCCTGGATCAGTTTGGAATTGTCAGCGTAGCTGATTTCTATGAATTATCGAATGTTCCGTGTCCGAATTATACAGCGAATAAGTATGGTTGGATAAACATTCGTAATGCCCAGGTATTAAGAGCTCGCGATGGTTACATCATTAAACTGCCTAGAGCTCAGGTATTAAATTAATTTATATTTGAAAAGGAGAAAGAAATGTTAGAAGTTGTTAATTCACTTAGCAGTTTTGCAAACAAAGCCAGTTTTCAGTTAAAAAGGCATGCTCCAGAGATCATGGTTGGAGCTGGTATTGTCAGCGGTGCAGCAACAGTTGTTCTTGCATGTATCGCAACCGTTAAGGCCGGCGATGTCGTTGGTGGTGCTAAGACGGAACTCGAAGCAATCGAAGACACTAGAAAGAAGTTCGACGATTATACGGACGAAGCAGCTAAGAAAGATCGTAGAAAGGTATACTTCCGTACAGCAGGTGAGCTTGCTGGTCTGTATGCTCCTGCCGTTGGTACAGGTGTTGCGTCTACAGCGTTAATCCTTGGTGGAACAGGCATGCTTAACAAGCGTAATGCAGTTCTTGCATCAAGTCTTGCGACAACTCTTGGTGAGTTCAAGGAATATCGTAAGAATTTGATCGAGAGATTCGGTGATGAAGGTGAAACTCTCGATAAGGAACTCAGACACGGAATCAAGTCTGTTGAAGTTAAAGAGAAGTCTACGGACGAGAATGGTAAGACAAAGACTTCAAAGAAGACTTTGAAGGTTATTGAGTCTGAAGATGTGAATTGCGATGGTTACTCGAGAGTATTTGACTGGAGAAACCCGTATTGGGACAAAGATCAGGCATATTGTGAGTTGTTCCTGAGAGCAAAACAGAGTCACTTCAATGACAAACTCAGAGCCGATGGTCACGTCTTCTTGAATGACGTCCTGAAAGAGCTTGGTTTCCCGACGACTAGAGCTGGACAGGAAGTAGGATGGATCTATAATCCTAACAGTAAGGAAGCTGATGGTGATAACTATATTGATTTCGGTATGGTTCCGGTATGTGTTGATGTTGAGGGCTATAGGCAGGTATTTATGCTTGACTTCAATGTCGATGGTAGCGTTCTGAACAAAGTAGACTGGCCAGACCAGAAGAAGTAAGGAGGTTGAATAATGGAGATTAATAAAACAGTATTATATTCTTCTATTGCATTTGTCAGTGGGGCCGTAGCTAGCGGCCTCGCTACATGGTTCTTAGCTCATAAACTTATCGAGAAAAAGTATGCGGACATCTCTCAGAAAGAGATCGATTCCGTAAAAGAGAAGTTTACAGTGCCTAAGAAGGAGATTAAGAAGATCATCGATGGTAAGTCTAAGCTTGATAGTATCGCAACACAGGCATCTAACAAGCCGAGTCTTTCCGAGTATGCGAAGAAGATCAAAGAGTACACAAATTATTCGGACGTCGAAGAGGAGGGTGCTCATTTCGAACCGAGGACGAAGGTGAAGCCTTTCGTTATTAGCCCGGATGAGTATGGTGAGGACGAGGATTATGATCAGGCAGAGCTTACATTCTACGCCGATGGTATCCTCGCAGATGAGGACGATACAATCCTTAATATAGATGAGGTAATCGGTAAAGAATCTCTCAATCACATTGGTGATTATGAAGATGATGCCGTGCATGTAAAGAATGAAGCACGTAAGATCTACTACGAGGTATTGGTAGATAACAGATCTTATAAGGATGCGACAGGCAAAGACCCTCATCTCGATAAGGATGAGGAGGATTAATGACACGAGATTTACATAATGAATACTTCGATTGGTTGTGTTCTCTGATCAACGATTCTCAGTTATCTAACAAACCGTACTTTAAGCTATTATTATATTTGTACGACACAGAGTTCGTATACGTATTGCCGATGGACGGTAACAGATACGAAGACGGTATAAACCTGAGATATCGTTTCGGAAACGAAAACTATATCGAAGGACCCGTTATCGCGTCGTGTTTAGATGATAAGCCCTGTAGTATTTTAGAGATGATGGTGGCCCTCGCTGATCGCTGCGAAACTCATATAATGTTCAATCCCGAAAACGGAAAAATGCCCGGAAGGTGGTTTTGGAAAATGATTTCAAACCTCGGTCTGGAGGACATGTATGACGACAACTTCGATGGTGAATACGTCAACAGTGTTATTTGGCGTTTCTTAAATCGTGAGTACGATAGCGATGGTGTGGGCGGCCTCGTCTATCTTCCAAACAGCAGATATGATCTCAGGTCGATGGAGATCTGGTATCAAATGATGCATTATCTTTCAGATTATGTAAGAAATGGAGAATAAAGTCTATGCTTGACTTTTTGATGGTTTCAACGCGTGTCGGAAAACGCGGAACGATGGAGATCTATCCGAAATTCATCATTAAAAAGAGTTCCGATTTGATGATTCGTGGCGGAGACTTCTACGCAATCTGGCTGGATGATGATAAGCGATGGTCAACAGATGAAGACGAAGCGTTTCAGCTTATCGACAAAGAGCTGGATAAGTATTATAATGAACACAAGTCTCTATACAATGGTACAGTTCGTGTCTTACATATGTGGGACGCAGAAACTGGAATGGTAGACGCGTGGCATAGATACTGTCAAAAGCAAATGCGAGATGCATTCCACATGCTGGATGAGAAAATTATATTTTCAAACACAGAGACAACAAAGAAGGATTATGCAAGCAGAAAACTATCTTATCCGCTTGAGGATGGTGACACTTCTGCTTATGATCGATTAATGTCTGTTTTATATTCTCCTGAAGAAAGAGAGAAGATAGAGTGGGCAATAGGCTCTGTAGTATCCGGTGATTCACAGAAAATCCAGAAATTCCTGGTTCTCTATGGTGCCGCAGGTACAGGTAAGTCAACAGTGTTAAATATTATCCAGCAGTTATTCGATGGTTATTACTCAGTGTTTGATGCAAAGAGTCTGGGTTCGTCGAATAACGCTTTTGCGTTGGAGGCATTTTCAAGTAATCCTCTTGTTGCGATACAACACGATGGTGACTTGTCTCATATCGAAGATAATACGCGTCTTAATAGTTTAGTCTCTCATGAGGTCATGACTGTTAATGAAAAATTTAAGAAGCAATATGCAACTCGATTTAAATCATTCTTGTTCATGGGTACGAACAAGCCGGTAAAGATTACGGATGCTAAGTCAGGTCTTATACGAAGGTTGATTGATGTAACTCCGTCAGGAAATAAAATTCCTGTGAGAGAATACAAGACAATCACAAAGCAGATAGGATTTGAATTAGGTCCGATAGCCTGGCATTGTCTCCAGGTATATCAATCTGATCCTGGTAAGTACGATAATTATATTCCGATACTGATGTTAGACGAATCAAATGATTTCTACAACTTTGTTATGGATTGTTATCCCGTATTCAAGAAAGACGATGGTGTATCACTTAAAGCAGCTTGGGAAATGTATAAGACATATTGCGAGACTGCGAAGGTGCCGTATCCGCTGAGCCAGAGATTGTTCAAGTCTGAGCTTAAGAACTATTTCGAAGAGTGTAAAGACAGAGAATATATCGATGGTGAACGAGTTAGAAGTTACTATTCTGGCTTTAAAGCAGATAAATTCAAATCGAAAAAATCCCGGGAAGAGAAATCCGAAAAACTTTCTGGAATCGACTTTAAAGAGCAGGAGTCTATATTAGACAGCATTGGTGCTGACTGGCCTGCACAGTACGCTTCTGCGAAGGAGACACCCCTAGCACCCTGGGATAAAGTAGATACGACTTTGTCGATGGTAGATACTCACGAATTGCATTATGTAAAAGTTCCAGAGAATCACATAGTTATTGACTTCGATATACCGGATGCTGATGGTAATAAATGCTTCGAACGTAATCTGGAAGAAGCCAGTAAGTGGCCACCGACTTATGCTGAATTAAGCAAGTCCGGTGCAGGAATCCACTTGCATTACAATTACAATGGTGACGCGAGTAAACTCAGCCGTGTATACGCTGATCACATAGAAATTAAAGTGTTCAATGGTAACAGTTCGCTGAGGAGAAAACTCACTAAATGTAATGATCTTCCTGTTGCGATTATCAGCTCGGGTTTACCGTTACAAGAGGAAAAGAAAAAGAGCGATGGTGCTAAGATCAGATCACAAAAGAAATTATTCGAAATGATCGAGAGAAACTTAAATAAAGAGTTTCATGGTGGAACTAAGCCTAGTTGTGACTTCATCTACAAGATAGTTGAGGATGCATATAAGGATGGTGTCAAGTACCAGATACCAGACGATCTTAAGAAACGGATCTTAGCGTTTGCTAAAAACAGCACGCATCACTCGAAGGATTGTGTGAAGTTAATGAAGAAGATGCATTACGCATCAGAGGATTATGCGATGGAGGAAGAAAAGAAATCAAACAGTTTAAAGATACGAGAATTCATCATAGATGTTCTTAATCGTGAAGATCTGATGGTCAGTGATCCGATAGACACAAAAGTCACATTTGATATAATCAATGAATGCTTGCAAGATGCTTATAACTCAGGCATAGCATATGACGTACGAGATGTAAGAAGTAAAATGTTATCATATGCTACACAGTGCATGGATACTGATACTGTTACATATTGTCTGTCATTTATGAATGAGCGTATGCCGTTTTGTAGCGAGAACCCAATCGAATCCGATCATAAGGACGACAGTCGTGCAATTATATTTTATGATATAGAGGTATTCCCTAATCTGTTTCTTGTCAACTGGAAGATACAGGGTGAGGGACAACCGATTGTGCGATGGATAAATCCTACACCGGAGCAGATCGAAGATCTCATTCAATTCCGACTCATTGGTTTTAACTGCCGCAGATATGATAACCACCTCATTTATGCGAGATTGATGGGTTATGATAACAATCAGTTATATCATTTATCCCAGAAGATCGTAAGTGGTTTGAAGGGTTGTTTCTTTGGTGAGGCATATAATCTGTCATATACTGATATTTATGACTTTGCTTCAGCCGGTAATAAGAAATCCCTGAAGAAACTGGAAATTGAGATGGGTATCCACCACCAGGAACTCGGTCTTCCCTGGGATCAGCCGGTACCTGAGGAAAAATGGTCGATGGTAGCAGAGTATTGTGATAATGACGTACTTGCAACTGAGGCTGCATTCAACTACCTCAAGGCCGACTGGACAGCAAGACAGATCCTAGCCGATATTGCTGGTATGACAGTTAATGACACCACTAACTCGTTAACAACCAAAATTATATTTGGCAGCAACCGCAAGCCTCAAGATCAATTCTATTACAGAGATTTGTCTAAACCAGTCAAGTCGATGGATGACGAGATGATGAGGTTCTTGTCGGAGGCTTGTCCTGATATGATGAGTATGACTCATGGTAGAGCTCACAGCCTGTTGCCGTACTGGCCAGGTTATAAGTACGACAATGGTGTCTCAACTTATCGTGGAGAGGAAGTCGGCGAAGGTGGTTATGTCTATGCAGAGCCTGGAATATACACAAATGTAGCATTACTGGATATTGCATCTATGCATCCACATAGTACAATAGCAGAATGTCTCTTTGGTGTAGAGTTCTCGACTGCATTCCGTGACCTGGTTGAAGCTCGTGTGTATATCAAACATGAGCAATGGTCAAAAGTCGATAAGATGCTGGGAGGCAAACTCAAACCGTATACTGAGAAAGTTCGCAATGGTGAGATGACATCAAAAGAACTTGCTAATGCATTAAAGACAGCTATTAACTCAGTCTATGGTCTGACTGCTGCCGCATTTGACAACCCGTTCCGTGATAACCGTAATAAAGACAACATCGTTGCTAAACGTGGAGCTTTGTTCATGGTGGATCTCAAGCATGAAGTGCAGGCACGTGGTTTCAAAGTTGCTCATATTAAGACAGACTCGATCAAGATTCCTAATGCTACACCAGAGATTATCCAGTTTGTTATGGAATACGGAAGAGAACATGGTTACACATTCGAACACGAGGCTACGTACGAAAAAATGTGTCTTGTTAACGACGCAGTGTATATAGCTAAGTATGATAATGGTGAGTGGACCGCAACTGGTACACAATTCCAGATTCCGTATGTCTTTAAGACACTGTTTAGTAAAGAAGTGGTCAAGTTTGAGGATCTGTGCGAAACTAAGTCAGTTACATCTCAATTATATTTAGATATGAATGAGGGGCTTGAGGAGGGTACGCACGATTACAGATTCATCGGACGTGTCGGTCAATTTACACCTGTAGTCGATGGCGTCGGAGGCGGAGTATTGTATCGTGAGAAAGATGGTAAGTATTATTCTGCTACCGGTACAAAAGGGTATCGATGGTTAGAGTCTGAAGTATATAGACAGAAATACATCGACAATCCTGAAAACGATGATGGTTTCTCGCATATCGATATGAGCTTCTATAAGTCGATGGTTGATGAAGCAGTTAAGACGATAAGTCAGTATGGTGACTTTGAGTGGTTCGCAGCATAAACACATGCTATAATGAAGAGAACGCTCTCATATGCGGAGTGTTCTCTTTTATTTCTGCATTTATATTTTAAGAAAAGGAGATAAGAAAATGAACTTCAATTTCAACCCAAAAGCATCTGATGTGTATCAGGTAACAAAGGCGCCGACAAACAAGTTTGATCTGGCGGCGAACATGATCGGTATGGTTTGCACCACTTTGATGGTGGGTGCATTCATGGGATTAGCTGCGTATGCTATACACAGCTGCCAGCCGAACAAGAAAGGAGATAAGTGATGGCTAGAAAGAGAATCAGCAACATTATTATTGAGAATGCACGAATTATATTTCGTAACTTCTCAGGTAAGGAGACCGTGTATAATCGCGCAGGAAACCGTAACTTCTGCGTAATTATCGACGATCCAGAGGAAGCACAGAGGTTAGCAGCTGATGGCTGGAATATTAAGACTCTCGGTGCACGCGATGGTGAGGAGGAAGAAACTCATTATCTGCAGGTAACCGTGCAGTTTGATAAGGCATTCCCGCCGAAAGTTGTCATGGTAACTGAGTCACAGAATGTCGAACTGGATGCAGATTCAGTCGGTTCGTTGGATTACTCAGAGATAAGCAACGTCGATCTTGTTGTTCGTCCCTATAGCTGGGAGGTCAATGGTAAGACCGGTGTTAAAGCGTACTTGCAGACGATGTATGTCACAATTGTTGAAGATACATTCGCTAAGAAGTACGATAGAGCTAGCAGGTTTGATCCTCAGCAGGAAATGATCAAGAAATCTAATGAGGCTAAGCAGGCTAAAGCTTTGAAAGAGATTATGGATCGCAATCTTCGTAAGTCCGATGGTCAGAAGCCCGGAAACGACGAACAGTTGCCGTTTGATATTCCATAATAACTTTGGGAATCTACCGCAGGTGTAAATGTGGAAGTCGGTAGAGAGACTACTTGGGATGGTCAAAGACCGTGGGATACGGTAGTCATTTATATTTTTACAATTTAATAGGAGGTTATATAATATGACAAATGAAGAAGCAAAAATGATGTTGGTTTCTATGCAGGCAATGGTAGGATTAGCTGCTATGAGAGATACTAATTCAACGTATATAATGGAACTTTCTAAGAAATTAACAGAAGCAGTAAACATTGCTTGCGATGCTATAGATCTGGCTACAGAAAAGGATATTACAATTGAAAAGAAAGATAAAGACAAAGAAGGAGATGAAAACAATGGGTAAATACAAAGTTATAGAGTATTCTACTGAAATCGGTGCACCTTATGATTATTATGCTCTTTATACATTTAAAGTCGTTGGTGGTGACATAACCGGCAATGGTATTAAAGAGATAAAAGCTGCAATCGAGAGTGTTGGTGAACCGTTTATAACGGTTAATGTGCCTGATAACTTTGATGTTGCCAGAGAAGCATCTAAAACGATGGCTATTTATACTGGTAGAGGCAGTGGAAAAACTCAGTATATGCTGAATACATTACGACAAGCCTGGGGTAATAAATTCTATCCTATTAAAGTTATCTTTCACGATCCAGCAACAATTGTGTTCTGGGACGATGGTACTAAGACGGTTGTAAAGTGTCAGGAAGGCGACACATATAATAAAGAATTAGGCTTTGCTCTATGTTTTGCTAAGAAAGCAATGGGTAACCAGTCTAATTTCAATAACACATTTAATAAATTCTTAGACAACTAAATAATAGGGAGGTTATATATGAAATTACAGAAATTACAGTGTGATCAGTGTGGAGGACGTATCGATGGTTCGACATTAACTTGTGAATCTTGCGGTATGCAATTTAAGTTACAGGATGGTCCAGACGGATTCACTCTCGGTAGGGTTGAGGTCTATCATGGTAAATTTCGTCTCATTCATGGTCATGTCTGTGTTCCGGCATATGCTTTGAAAGAACCAGAGGATTATGAGAGAGCAGCCGAGTGGACACTTAATGATATGGCTAGAAATATGGCTCAGCATTTACTTCCGTTTATGGAATTTCAATCAATGTTCAGACCAGAGACGATGACAATCGATACTTATGCGCAAATGAGAGTTGCTGAACCAGGATTAACAAGAGAAAATTATAGAGTCATGCACAATGTGGCTCAGGATTGGTTCGACTTATACGGACGTTAACAACTTAATAGGAGGTTTTATATGGCTTATATAGAATTGGAAGAGCTGAAGGATGTTTTACCTGGTGCGTTGGATTGTTGTGGACTCGACGCAGAAGATATTGAATGGGTGCTCCAGGAAGTAGAGCAGAAATTTCATATCGGAAAAAAGCCCGATGGTAAAAAACGTAAAAAGTTGAAGAAGACTGAGATAGATATGATTCTTAAGAGACTCGCTGATGTTGAAAAGCGAGCTTACAACGAATGTGTTGGTACAGGAGCTATAGAGAATCTCAATGGTAAGATACGAGATCTCAGTCATAGAATCGATCAGGTCAAAACTATAGCCGATGGTGCTAAGTCTCAGGCAGAGATAGCTAAGCAGCGTACAGAGGTTGATTACAGTAAGTATTCTGGAAAGTCTGATGGTTCAGTGAAATATTCTGATTATGTAATTAAGGAAGCGGATGTCATTCAGAATGTTTATAATCGCATGGCTAAGCGTGGAGCAACAAGGCAAGAACTCGATACTTTTAGAGGTCTTATACACAAATATAATGCGTTGGATACAATAATTGAAAACAATCCAGAAGATAAAGATTGCAAAACCTGCAAGTATTATTGTGATACAGAGGCTATAACGGAACCTTGTTGTACCTGTGATGCATATCAGTGTTGGGAGGCGAAAAAGAATGGCTAAAGATGAAATAATTAATGTACAGATATCAAAACCCAGATTATATGTAGAAGATCATGGTTGTTTAACTTTTGATTTTGTGATTAAGGGTTATGGAATCGGATGCTGTGTCGGCGGCTACTGCATTGGTAAGATTCGTGATAAATCTGCATCTGGAACTGGATTATCTGCTATGATGCATATTATGGATGTTGTAGGTGTTAACTGCTGGGAAGATCTTGATGGTAAGTATTGTCGAATAGTCGATCCAGGACTTGGTGGCTGTGTTACAAAAATCGGTAATCTTATTGATGATGAATGGTTTAATATCAAACAGTTCTTTGAGGAGGCGAAAAAGAATGGATCTGATTGAAAGACTACATAACTGCCCAAATTGTGGTGGAACTCTTCAGGACGATGGTGCTTGTCGATTCTGCGGAAGTAGGGTTTATGATTTTGTGTCGATTGATCTGGAGAATTATAAACCTACTTATTTACGAATTAGACGCGATGGCAAAATCATAATTATGCCGGTTAGATTTGATACAGTATCCACAAAATGGTATGCAAATGATCCTGTTTTGTATTGTGATGATAAACCGTATGTTGCACTGGGATATACTATGCCTACTGGCGAATTATCATTCACTGTCGTTGGTGACACAATTGTAGAGGATACTAAGATTACAGGAGGTTAACAATGAAATATTTACTAATTCTCGATGACGAGTGGATAAAGAAGACGGACGATGGTACGCCGTATGTAACATTAGCTCTTAAAGATGATCTGACAATTAAACTTATTGTGGACCCGATGATTGAACAGACAGGAGACAAAAACAATGGCCGGGATACAACTGGATGACTATCAGATTGATGCGATCAAACGGATGAAAACCGGTTGCATCTTATGTGGTGGCGTTGGTAGCGGTAAATCAAGAACAGCTCTGGCCTACTACTATTTAGTCAATGGTGGTAGGCTGGACACTTCTGATTATTACCCGATGAATGATCCGCCGATGGATCTCTATATCATCACGACAGCAAGAAAACGTGATACATTAGAGTGGGAATCGGAGATGATACCGTTTCTACTGTATCCTAAGAAAGAACATGACTTGTATCAGCATACTGTCATGGTGGACTCGTGGAACAACATCAAAAAATACTCGGAGGTAAGAAATGCATTCTTCATTTTCGATGAACAAAGAGTTGTCGGGTCAGGTGCATGGGTTAAGTCATTTCTACGAATTGCCAGAAACAACGAGTGGATTCTCTTATCCGCAACTCCTGGTGACTCATGGTCGGACTACATCCCAGTATTTATCGCTAATGGTTTCTACCGTAATAGAACCGAATTCAATCGTGAGCACGTGGTTTACAAACGCTTCACAAACTTTCCGCAAATCGACAGATACATCAACACAGGAAGATTGCTCAAACAGAGACGAGACATCTTAGTTGACATGGATTACACTCGTCCGACCACTCAGCATCACGAGGACGTCTTTGTCAATTATGACATTCTTAAGTATAAAGAGATTGTACGGACGCGATGGAACCCTATCACTGATATGCCTATTGAGAACGCTTCTGAGTTCTGTTATCTTCTGCGAAGAATAGTCAATTCTTCGGACGCCAGACAGATAGCGGTTCTTGAGATATTTGAGCAACATCCGAAGGTGATAATCTTTTACAACTTCGATTACGAGCTTGAATTATTGAAAGCTATGTTCTGTGAGAATAAGCATGGTATAAGTGTCGCAGAGTGGAACGGTCACAAACATGAAAAAATTCCCGGGAGTGGAAGTTGGGTATACCTCGTACAATACACGGCAGGTGCCGAAGGTTGGAATTGTATAGAGACTGACACAATTATATTCTACTCTCAGAATTATTCGTACAAAACGATGGAGCAGGCTGCTGGCCGAATCGACAGACGTAATACTACGTTTAGCGATTTGTATTACTATCATCTAAGATCACGCAGCGGAATTGACTTAGCAATCACTCGTTCATTAAATGATAAAAAACAATTTAACGAGAGCAGATATGTTAAGCGATGGTTTGATAAAAAGAAGGAGAAAGAAGAATGAAATATCTAATGATTCTTGACGATGTTGACATGTGTGACTTTGAGCATGATGCCCAATTTACATATGATAAAGAAACCGGTCATCTCGATGGTATTAAAATAAAAATCAGAGATAAAAATCTCAAAAATCACGCAGTATTTGTTAAGCCTCTTCGAGGACCCGCTATCGTAGTATTTCCTGATGGTAAGAGTGCTTACATTACACAGGGTGACATTGATGCTATGATTGATTACGAAAGAAACAAGATCATGGAAGATGTATTTAAAAAATTTAATAAAAGTATCGAGGATCTTAATAATTCGATGGTTGATTTAAAGGATACTTTAGAGGAGGTTAAAAATGGAAATGACGATGATATGGTTAACAATTAGTATTTGCTGTAACGTATTTCAGTTCTTTATATTCTGCTTTTTCTGGTTAGGATATTTGAACATGTTCAAGGAACTTAAAGCATTAAGAAAATACAAAGAGGAATATTAACGATGGTTAATTTAATTACACCGCTTATAATCGTTACATTTCCTATAGTATCTATTATCTTAAAAGAAATGCTATGGAGGTTATTAGAAGATGAGCATGATTGAAGATGATAAGTTAATCAGAGTGACACCAGTTTATTGTGGAGACTGCCAGACCGGAGTTCGTAGAGATTGTATAATCACTAAAGAGGAGTTTCTGGAATGTTACAATGAATGGGTACTTAAACCGTTGCAAGAAAATCCTGTATCGGTACAATCTGAATTTTGTATTCCCGTTGATAATGGTGGAGTTACGCCTGTATAAGTGAGAGGTGATGGTGAATGTCCGAAATAATGACTCATGAAGACTTTGCTAACATCTGTCTTCGTATTAAGAATGGTGACACTAATATCAACATTCCTTGTTGCGGAAATTGTAAGTATTATATATCTCGTTTAGGGTGGAATGGTGAAAATACAGGATATGTATGTGAGCATCCTAGATTGAGGCTTGCGGGACAAAAAGGATGGTTAGTGACACGAACAGAAGATTTTTGCAGTAGATATACTGAAAGGAGTGAATGACATGGTAATTAAAGTAGAGATCCCCAGAAGAATTTTCAACAATCTTGTTAACAAGAAGGATATTAATTCGAACGATATTCGTCTTATTATCGGAGCAGTAGCTCATGGTGAAGAGATCAAAGATAATGAGGAGGTTAACGATGGAAGAGAATGAGAAAATTGAAGATATCAAAGCTCAGATATTAAATAAAGTGCTAAATGCATTAGAAAACATTGGTCCTGAATCTACTTATACCAGAGATGTACAAAATTCAATAGTTGTTAAAAACTTAATAGAAGCTTATACAAATTTAACAGAAGGAGATGAACTTTTATGATCAAACAGCACTGTGACATCTGCGATGGTGTTATTCCTGTTACGGAAGCATATCGTACTGTCAATTTTGGTAGAGGTACTAACTCTAATATTAATATCGGTTACGACCCGATGGTGATCTGTAAGCACTGCTGGAAGAAGATGTATGATTACATTAAGCCGGACAATGGTGCGATTGATGAGAAATACCAGAAGAGTGACGCTCTGGCAAGTATCGTTGGTGACATCCTGAATGATAAGAGTGAAAAGACTTGCTCGACTTGTAAGTTTGGATGTGATGGACTTGATGATCCTAACTGCAAGAATTGTGCTGGTTTCAGTAATTGGGAGGATATAGTCGATGGTAAAGAATGTGAAAGATGAAGAGTATCACTGCTGTGGTACATGCAAGCACTTCGAGAAGAAGATCACTGAGTCTCCTTGTGACGAATGTGATGGCTGGTGCAGAAAGTGGGAGTCTCGTACAGATGAGCGATCCGGTAGTACATTATGATTGTAACAAGTGTGTGCACTTTGTTAAGGTGAAGTTTGTTGATGAATCTTTAGCAGATATAAAGACGCACACTTGTACAAAATTATCGGCACATGAAGATTGTGACTATGAAGAGAGGAGAACTTGCGATGGGTGAAACGAGAATTGTGTTTTGTCAGAAACCGATCGGAGCCTGCAAAGATTGCCCGGATTTGGAAAATTGTTCGTACAATGGTAAGCAGAGACCTGTTAAAAAACCGGTCGGTAGGACTTGTCCTGAGTGTGGATATGTCAACAAAATTGACGATTTGAACTGCGAAAAATGTGATTATCCGCTTGAAATTTGACGATTTTTATGGGCCACTTTTTGGGCCACTTTTGTAAAATGGGCCACTTTTATTTTCGTTTTTTAAGTTGCAATGGGCCAAAAATTCTCAAAAAATGCAAAATGGGCCAAAAAAAGTGGGCTATGGGCCATTTTTGAAACAGGATTTGGCCCATAAAAAACCGCTCAACCACGCGGGTTTCAGCCATTTTGGGCCAAAAACCCACTTTTATTTCTTATTAATATAGACTAGC
>ERZ809472.133-NODE-133-length-20537-cov-13.209989_pt1 | contig 20537 bp, 10 predicted proteins | sample MGYA00521274_ERZ809472 | MGnify/ENA primary metagenome ERZ809472 (study PRJEB31581, sample SAMEA3312791) | metagenome | study: EMG produced TPA metagenomics assembly of the PRJEB8939 data set (Metagenomic analyses of Rumen microbiomes reveals... | reverse complement strand
TATGATTACAAAAACAAATAAAGCAGTGAAGTGGTTAGTGTGCGCAGCACTATTCACTATTCACTATTCACTATTAATCAGCTGCAATCCCGAACCCGACGAGAGCGACCTCTTCACTGCCACGGGAGAAACGGCTTCCGACTACATCAAACGCAAGGCGGAGCTTACATCCTTCGACTACATCCTGAGCCGTGTGCGAATGGACCGCAATCTCTCTACCTACGGAGAGTACACCTGCTTCGCGCCCACTAACGAGGCTATCAGTGCTTACATTGACAGCCTGTGGAACGACCAGGAGGCCGTGATTCCCCACAACGGCATGGAGTCAAATTCGCTGGAAGGACTCAGCGACAGCCTCTGTAGCGACATTGCCATGTACCATCTTGCAGCGGGCCTTCACAATACCATTGAGATGGGTGGGGCCGGCGGCACTGTGGCCACCATGCTCGGACGACCGGTTCAGACCAGCGGCGACATTGATTCTTTGGGCCGTGTGACAGTAGAGAAATTGGCGGTTATCATCGAGCCAGACAGCATCGTAACCAATGGCATTGTGCACGTGCTCAACCACGTCATACCCCGAAGCACACGTCTCATAGCCGACGAGCTGGAGCACCACGACGAATACAGCATTTTCACACAGGCACTGAAACTCACAGGACTGAAGGACTCGCTGACGCGCTCCAAGAAAAATGAGAAATACACTATCGACGACCGCAATGATACGAACGGTGACCGTCTTTATACTCCAGAGGAGTGTCTCATCGCCTACACTATCTTTGCCGAGCCCGATGTGGTGCTGGCAGAGAACGGCATCAAGAGCATCGACGACCTCATCCAGTTTGCCAACGAACAGTACGCCGGAGCCGCCGCATGGTATGACATGCTCGTGGAGAAAGGACTTTGGAACGACGAAAAGAAGGACTATGTGAATACTGTAAGCACAGGCACCGACTATACCAACCGCAACAATGCGCTCAATATGTTCGTGTCCTACCATATTCTCTATGCCGGTATGCCGCAGAACGAACTGGTCTATGAGAAGAACAGCCACCCCAGCACATGGAACTATACCAACGGATGCCAGCCTTTCGATTACTACGAGACGATGCTTCCAGGTACCATCATTAAAATCTGGGAACCCACGGGTACACAGCTCTATATCAACCGTTACCGCACATTCAACACGCTCACTGACGAACTTGGCAGTGAGACGCTTGAGAATGTTGGAGCACTGGTCAACGACTACGGCATACACAGGCTCATACGTGAGGGCGTGCGCATAGCCCGTACCAGCGACAAACTGCCATACGAAACGAATATCCAGACCTATAACGGGTACATCCACGGTCTGCGCTCCATGCTGGTCTATGACGAGCTGGTGCCCAAGGGCGTGCTGCATGAGCGTATGCGCTTCGATAGTACCACCTTCCTCGTGGAATTCATCAACAACAACATCCGCATGAGCAGCATTTCGCTGATGAGTTCCAAGAACGGCGGCGGCAGTGGAGCCCGCGTGGCTTTCCCGCTCAATTATTTCGACAACGTGGTGAGCTACTCGCCCGAGAACCGCTTCCGCTACAACGTCAAGGGCGCCTACAACGCATGGCAGAGTGACACTTTCCAGGGATGGGGCAACTACGACCTGGCCATTAAGCTGCCGCACGTGCCTACGGGTACCTACGAGTTCCGCATTTTCTACACGCCCATGTCCCATGGCGGTATGATGCAGTTCTACCTCGGCACCTCGCCAAGCCTGTCATCGATGATGGCACTCGACATTCCGCTTGATGTGCGTATTCCCATCGACGACCCCCGCATTGGCTCCACCACCTATTTTGAGGAGGACGACATGGGCGTGGCTACTGATGCAGCCTTGCGCAACCGTGGCTACATGCGTGGACTGTTCAGTTATCGCGACCACCCCGAGTACACCGACTGGGGGCCTGAAGTCAACCAACGTAGCGACAAGCGAAACGCATCGCTACGCAAGATCCTCTCGCGCCAGAAGTTCAAGCAGAGCGAGGACTACTGGTTCCGCATCAAAAACGTCATACAGGACGAGACCGACCTGAAATGGCAGTTCGACTATATTGAGTACGTTCCTGTCGATGTTGTCGATAACGACACCTACTCTGAGGACTGGTACTAAATCTATAGTTAATAGTTTATAGTTAATAGATAATAGTTATGATTACAAAAACAAATAAAGCAGTGAAGTGGTTAGTGTGCGCAGCACTATTCGCCATTCACTATCCACTATTAATTGGCTGCTCAGACTTTGATGACTACAACACCACACCGTCGGATGCCCTTTCAGCAGGCAACCAGACACTGTGGGAGAACATCACCCAGAACTCGCAGCTCAGCGACTTCGCCTCTTTAGTGAAGCGCACGGGATTCGACCAACATTTGGCCAGCCCTCGCAGCTATACTGTGTGGGCACCCCTCAATGGAACATTTAACGTGGCTGACTATCAGGCTCTTAACGACTCTATGCTGCTGCAACAGTTTGTCAAGAATCACATTGCCCAGTACGACCATGTGGCATCGGGCAGCATCAGTGAGCGGGTGCACATGCTCAACGAGAAGTCGTTCAGTTTTGAGGGAAACGGAACCTACACCTTCGGAGGTCTTAGCGTGACAACGCCAAACCAAACCAGCAACAACGGAATGATGCACCTCATCAATGGGGCAGCACGCTTCTATCCCAGTCTCTATGAGTTTATCTTGGCCAACCAGCAGGACACCCTGTTGCAGCAGTACTTCAAGCAGTACGAACTGACTGAACTTGACACGAAAAACTCCGTGAAGGGTCCTGTCATAGGGGGCATACAGACATATATCGACTCCGTGCTCATCACCAGCAACTCGATGTTGCAGACCATAAGAGCAAGCCTTACCAACGAAGACAGCACTTATACCTTCCTGCTGCCCAACGACCAGGCATATCAGGCCATGTATGATAAGGTGAAGCCTTACTTCAACTTCATCAACACCACGAAGGTATATGACGTGGACAAGTTTACCGACTATAAGGGGACGGTCACCAAGGAGGTGACGGTCAATGCGGAGTACCTCAGCGACTCGCTCACCCGTCGCACCATCGTGCATGACTTGGCTTTCAGCAACAACGATGAGTACAACAAGTGGATGACGGAGCGCGGCGAGTTCACCGACACCATGCGCAGCACCAACCACACGAGGTTTTCCAATCCTAAGGAGATTCTCTCTCACACTGTCGCCAAGGAGACCATGAGTAACGGCTACGCTCATGTCGTGGACAGCTTGGCTTTCTACCCCTGGGAGACCTGTCTGCCCGAGCTGGAGATTTCGCCACTCTATAATGCCTATACCGAGAACAGCAGCAAGCGGTTCAATTTCTCCACACGTACCGTCACCTTCAATGACCCGATGGGCATTTTCTTCGGGCCTGATGTTACTGAGATGCGCTATCTGTGGATTTACCCCACAGGTGAATATGTTGTGCCACAGGTATTCATCGACTTGCCCGGAGTCATGTCGGCCACGTACAAGTTCTACTGCGTGTTCATGCCACAGTCGGCATCTTCCGATGGACGTCCCAATCTGCTTAACTTCAAGCTGAACTACTGCAATGAAAAGGGCAATGTCGCTTCCTATAACTTTAGCAGCAAGTTCCTTGAAAGCGGAAAGTCCGCAGACGAGAACCCGAAGACAGTCAACAAGACCACGGCCTTCACCAACGACCCGCTGAAAGCCGATACCGTCTATCTGGGACAGTTCACCTTCCCCGTGGCTTACAACGGACTGGGCGACTATTCACCCAACCTGCACATCAGCAACCCCATCAGCGTGTTCAACAAGGCAGACATGGCCACTTATACCCGCGACGTGCGCATTGCCGCCATCATCATGAAGCCTGTTGAACTGGCAGAATTTGAAGAAAACAACAAAAAGGAGGAATGAACATGAATACTGACATATTTAACTACTGGCAGACGACAACCCACAGGCTGCTGTTCTGCACCTTGGCACTGGCCTTGAGTGCCACCCCTCTCGCCGCTCAGACTGACGACGACGATGAAGAGGAGATTGAGACTGCCATCAAGCAGCCACAGCGCAAACAGAACGTGGCCAACTACCCGACGGTGGACATCAAGGGCATCGTCACCGATTTGGCCACTGGCAAGCCCCTGCCTGGCATACAGCTACAGGCCATGGGCAATGTGCGCTATACGGCCATGACCGAGGAGGACGGCACATTCACCATCAAGGTGCCCACTTTCGTCACTTCGCTCTACGTCCATGCACCTGAATATGCCGCTCAGCAGGTGCCTGTCATTGCCGGTGACGGCACGCAGCAGCTGACCATCCGTATGCTCAGCGACAAGTTCGGCCCCATGTATGACAAAAAGACGGATTACACCGCCAAGGGGGAGGCACTTATAGACCGCTTCGGAGTGACCGTCGATAATGAGGTGTCGTCAAAGTTAGGGGGCGATATGCGTACCGTCATGCGCTCGGCAACCATTGATGGAGGCGCGACGATGTTCATCCGCGGACTGGGAAGTATCAATACCGACGCGCAGCCGCTGATTGTGATAGATGGCATTGAGCTCGACATGCAGCGCGACCGCTACTCGCTCCACGACGGACAGTTCAACAACATGTTGGCCAACATAGCCCCTGATGACATTGAAAAGGTGACGGTGCTGAAAAACGCCACTGCCCTCTATGGCGCACGCGGTGCCAACGGCGTGGTGCTCATTGAGACCAAGCGAGGACACAGCATGGCCACACGCATTGACGCCAACGTCTCGGTAGGAGTGACACTCAAACCCACGCTGCCCACGCTCATGAACGCGGCCCAGTACCGTACTTATGCCACGGAACTCATTGGAACCATCGAAGGAGTACAGGAACGAAACATCGACTTCCGATTCCTTAATGATGACCCCAACGGTTATTACTACCACACCTACCACAACGACACCGACTGGAAGGACTACATCTACAAAAACGCCATGACACAGAACTACAGCATCAACGTGCAGGGTGGCGACGACATCGGTATGTATAACCTCTCCGTGGGATATGTCAAGGCAGACTATTCAGCCAAGAAGAACTCCTTTGACCGCATGAACGTGCGCTTCAACACTGACATCAACATCCTCTACAATCTGAAGACAAAGTTTGACATCAGTATCTCGCGTACTAACAATGATGTGCTTGATAATGGTATGCCCGCCGATTTCTCCGCAGGTACAGTGGTGTCACCTACGGCGTTGGCACTTATCAAGTCGCCGTTGGTGGCTCCTTACCAGTTCAATCAGCTCCTCAACGACGGCAAAGGGGCTTTCACCAACCTCTATAGTGATGCCGACGACTTGTTCTACCAGCTCTACAACAACCATTCTTTCGACTTGGCAAACCCTGTATCCATACTCGACTATGCCCACGGTGATAGCAAGAACAAGGCTGAGAACACCTACTTCAACGTACACATTGCTCCTGAGTACCAATTCTCGCCTGATTTCAAACTGTCGGCACTTCTGAGCTATACCCTCGACCGCAACGCCCAGCGCTACTTCCGCCCCTACACCAATGTCCCGTCGTTCAATATTGCCGGGCTGGGCCGCGTGTATGCCAAGGCGCAGTCGATGTTTGCCAAGGAGAATAACTTCCTGGGCAAACTACAGCTCGACTGGAACCACCAGTGGGCCGCCCACACCGTGGCCGCCTTCGTAGGTGCGAAGTTCAACACCTTCTCCTTCGACAGCAGCGACGTAGCCGTACAGGCCAACGGTGAGACGAGCGATAAGAACCCGAACTTAGGATGGAACGGTTTCCGCAGCATCGCCGGCGCCAATGATGAGTGGCGGCAGATTCAGTGGTACGCCAATGCCGATTACAACTATATGAACCGCTACTTCGCCACTCTTTCGCTGCTCGGCGAGGCCAACAGCCGCTTCGGCAAGAATGCCGACGGACTGAGCCTCTTCGGCACCAAATGGGCACTCTTCCCCAGCGTGCAACTCGGATGGGTTATCACCAATGAGGCTTGGTTCCAGAAGCTCAACTCCCCAATCCCCCACCTCATCAACTATTTAAAGTTGAATGCAGGATTCGACATCAGCGGTAATGACGGCATCAGCAACTATGCCGCTCGCACCAGCTACACCACCGTACGCTTCAACGGCGACGCCATTGGCACACAGCTTACCAATGTGGGCAACGACAAGATACAGTGGGAGACGACAAAGAAAATCAACGTTGGCCTGGAGGCCTATCTGCTCAACAACCGTGTAGGGTTGAAGTTCGACTACTTCATCCACAACACCGACAACCTGCTCACACTCAAGTCGTTCTCCAACCCCATCGGCGGTATCAACCGCTATTGGAGCAATGGCGGAAAACTGCAGAATACCGGTTTTGAGGCCACACTCACCGTGAAGCCCGTGGTGGGCAAAGCCTGGAACGTGGAATTAGGAGCGAGCCTTGGGCGCTACAAGAACAAGGTGAAGGCCTTGCCCGACGGCGACTACACTTCGTCGGTCTATGGTGACAACAACATCCTGACCTCTGTGGGCAACCCTGTGGCAATGTTCTATGGCTACCAGACAGCAGGGGTGCTCGCCGACGATGCTGCTGCACTGGCAGCCGGTGGCGGGAAATACCTCTACATGGAGGACAACGCCGGCATACGCCATGACTTCCAAGCCGGCGACATACACTTCATCGACCAGAACGGCGACGGCAAGATTAGCGATGCTGATAAGGTCATCATCGGCGACCCCAACCCCGATATCTACGGAAACATCTTTGCCATGGTGAGCTACAAAAACTTCACTCTCAACCTTGGCTTCAACTACTCATTAGGCAACGACGTGTTCAACTATCAGCGTAGCATCCTCAATGCTGGCAGCAACTTCTACAACCAGCAGGTGGCCGAGGTGGCCCGTTGGCGCTACGAGGGTCAGCAGACTGACATTCCCCGCGCCACTTTCGGCGACCCCATGGGCAACAATCGCTTTAGTGACCGCTGGATAGAGGACGGCTCCTATCTGCGTCTGAAGACCCTTAACCTCAGCTACCGCGTGCCCATCCCCGGCTCGTGGACATGGTTGCAGGGCCTCACCATCTGGGCCGAGGCACAGAATCTTTTCACCGTAACGAAATATCTCGGCAGCGATCCGGAGTCCTCAGCCGGTACGGGAGTGCTCTACCAAGGCATTGATGCCGGAAACCTCGCTCATAGCCGCTCCTTCTTCGGAGGTCTGAAGATTAATCTCTAAACATATTAGTAATTAATAGCCATTATGATTACAAAGGTAAACAATTATATCATGGGCTGTCTCGTATGCTGCGGTATTACCGCAGCCTCTATAGCCCTCACTTCATGTGAAGACATGCTTGAGACGGAGAGCACCCGTCAGAACATCGAGCCGGAGCTGACTGCCAAGACCGACTCCCTGTTCTACAGTTTCGGTATCCTCCAAGCCATGCAGCAGTTGGCCGACCAGTACGTGCTGCAGGGAGAAATGCGCGGTGAACTGGTGCGCACCACCAAATACACCGACAACAACCTTCGCCAGCTGGCCAACTTCTCGGCCACCACAGCCAACCAGTACGACTCGGCCTACGTCTATTACCGTGTCATCAACAACTGCAACTACTACATTGCCCACCGTGACACCACCTTGCTCACCGGTTCGCGCAACGTCGTCTTGCCTGAGTATGCTGCCGTGAAGGCCATCCGCGCCTGGGCCTATCTGCAGTTAGGGCGCAACTACGAGCGTGTACCCTTCTTCACCGAGCCGCTGACGCAGATTTCGCAGATTGACGGAGGCAACTATCCCGAGCTTGACTTGAACGGACTGGTATCGCAGCTGGCTCCCGACCTGGAGCAGTACACCGGCTTCACGCCACCCTCATACGGTCTAAGCTACGATGGATACCGCTCCATCGGTTCGCCCAACTGGACCAGCGAGACCAAGAGTTTCAGTCCCATGCGCTGCTTCATCCCCGTTGATATCATCCTCGGCGAGCTCTACCTTGAGGCAGGACAGTTCGAACAGGCAGCCCGCCACTACATCACCTATCTCACACAGGTAGCCTCTAACTACACATCGCTCCGCAGCCTGTTCATGTCAAGCGACTATGTCTCCCCCATGAACTCCAAGAACATCAACAACGGACGTATCGGCGGCATGACCGACAACGACCTGCCCGACCGTAGCCTTATAAGCACGCAGGAGAACTTCGGCACAGCATGGGAAGACATTTTTGATAACAACAGTCCCAACGACATCATCAGCTATATCCCCATGGCTGTCAACCGGCAGAACGGCACCATCACTCAGCTGCCCCTCATCTTCGGCTTCAACTACTATGCCACCAACGAGGAGTTGACCACCAGCGGTAGCAGTGTCAGCGAACTTAACGGCCCATACATTGAGGAGGTCCAACTGCTGCCCAGCCAAACCCTTAACACCCTAAGCGACAACACGGAGTACTACTTCTATTTTGACAACAAGACCAATGATGTTTATGACAGCATCCAGAGCTATCCTGCTGGCGACATGCGTCTGCGCAGCATCATGAGCCAGACGCTTCGCGAGGACAGCACCATGCAGTGGGTGGACAAGTACAAGTATGCCAACATCATCCTCTACCGCACCAGCACCCTCCTCCTCCACCTGGCCGAAGCCTTCAACCGACTGGGTATGTACGACGCTGCCTTTGCCATCCTCAAGGACGGTATCAGCGAACTGCTCATCGACCGCAACAATGCCGGCGAATATTACGTACCCTACCTCAGCGACGACACCCGCCAAAAATTGCAGACAACTTATCCACTACTTTCCGATGAGAACATCTATCTCTTCCCCCGAGAGAATGCCTGCGGCATACACTGCCACGGCGCCGGACGTGCCGCCAGTGACCTGCCCAATGGCAGTAGCATCTACGGCACCACCTACCACGCCGGCTCATCGCCCTACCAGCTCTCACGTATGGCCGGAAAGAAGATGGAGGAAATTGCCAAGCAGTTCAACGTGAATGTCGGCACCACGAAGCAGGACACCATCAACGCCGTTGAGGACATGCTCTGCGACGAGTACGCCCTGGAGTTTGCTTTCGAGGGTACCCGCTTCTACGATCTTGCCCGCCTGGCCCGCCACAAGAACGAGGCTGGTCTCTACGGTGGCACCTTTGGCAGCCTCTGGTTCGCACGCAAGCTGGCAGGAAATAATCCAGTGAAAGACCTTACCGACCAGCACAACTGGTATCTGCCCTTTAAGTAATCAAATCTTTACATAATGATGAACGTAAATAGAATCATAGCTCTGTACGGGGTGGCCTTTATGGCCATCCCGTCTGTGTTTGCTGCTGACAAGGTGAAGGCTTCAGCATCCATCGTCGAGGTGCCGTTTACGCAGGTACATGTCAACGACCGTTTCTGGGCACCGCGCATAGAAGTGAACCGCACGGTCTCCATCCCCTCTGCCTTCCGCGAATGTGAAAAGGCGGGACGTTTCGACAACTTCGCATTAGCCGCAAAGAACAACGGGAATCTTCCTGAATGTACCGTCACCGAGCATCAGGGTGACTTCTCCTTCGACGATACCGACCCCTACAAGGTCATTGAGGGAGCATCCTACTCGTTGGCCGTGCACTACGACCGCCGACTGGACCAGTATCTCGACTCCGTCATCAGCCTTATTGCCAAGGCCCAGGAACCCGACGGTTACCTCACCACTTGCGTCACCAACAAGTGCTACCGTCTCTCTGGCTGGTGGGGCCGCTCCAAGTGGGAGAAGATCAACTCCCATGAACTTTACAACAGCGGCCACCTCATCGAGAGTGCCGTGGCCCACTTCCGTGCTACAGGCAAGCGAAACTTCCTCGACGTGGCCATCAAGAATGCCGACCTCGTGTGCATGACCTTCGGCCCCAACGAGGGACAAATACACCGTCCAGGCGGACACCCTATCATCGAGATGGCCCTCTGCAAACTCTACAAAGTGACGGGCGATAGGAAATACCTGGAGGGAGCGAAATATTTCGTCGAGGAGACGGGCCGTTGCACCGACGGCCACTATCCCAGCGAATACTCGCAAGACCATAAACCCATCCTTCAGCAGGACGAGATTGTGGGCCATGCCGTGCGTGCCGGCTACCTCTTTAGCGGCGTTGCCGACGTGGCAGCTCTCACTGGCGACACCGCCTACCAGAACGCCCTGCAGCGCATCTGGCAGAACATGTCGTCGAAGAAACTCTTCATCACTGGAGGCATCGGCTCGCGTCCGCAGGGCGAGGGCTTCGGCCCCAACTACGAGCTGAACAGTCACACGGCCTATTGCGAAACGTGCGCCGCCATCGCTAACGTCTACTGGAACTACCGCATGTTCCTCTACACGGGCGAGTCAAAGTATATGGATGTCGTCGAGCGTGCATTATATAATAATGTCATGAGCGGCGTATCGCTCTCCGGCGACCGATTCTTCTACGATAACCCCTTGGAGAGCGACGGTGAGCATGAGCGTCAGCGCTGGTTCGGCTGTGCCTGCTGTCCAGGCAATGTAACGCGCTTCGTGGCTTCCGTACCTGGCTATGTGTATGCCATGGGGATGGATAATCCTGCCATCTACGTGAACCTCTACGTGCAGGGCACGGCAAAGATCGGTAAGGTGGAGCTGGAGCAGGAGACCGACTATCCGTGGGACGGACGTGTGAAAATTCGCATTACCAAGGGAGGTGGTAAGTTTGCCTTGAAACTGCGCTTACCGTCGTGGCTGAAAACATCACCCACAAACAACAATCTCTATGCCTACATCGACAAGGCCAAGACCTATAGCGTTAGCGTAAACGGTCAGGCCCTCTATCCCGAAAACCACGACTACATCACCATCAGTCGCTCGTGGAAGAAGGGCGACGAGGTCATCCTCGACCTGCCCATGGACGTGCGCCGCATCGTGGCCAACGACAATACCGAAGACCTGCGTGGACGAGTAGCCTTGGAGCGCGGCCCTGTGGTGTTCTGCCTGGAAGGTAACGACCAGAAAGACAACTCCGTATTCAACAAGTACATCCTCAACTCCGCCGAGATAACATCACACTTCGAAAAAGACCTCCTCGGAGGCGTCGTCGTGCTCGAAGGCAAGGCCAAGGAACTGGAACAGGACGGCGAGGTGAAGGACGTGAGCTTCCGCGCCATCCCCTACTCCACTTGGAACAATCGCGGACGTCATCAGATGGAGGTCTGGGTGGCCAACTCTCCCGTCGTCGCCCACCCCACCCCCTTAGAAACCATCGCCAGCCGCGCCATGACCTTCAGCAACCGTGGCCCCATTCAGAACGATGCCCCTGAGACCGCTCCCACCGACGGATGGGCCGGTGGCGTGAACGACCAGTGGGAGCCGCGTCGCTCGTCTGACACCTCCAAGCCCTACCACTACTGGTGGCTGAAGCGTGGCACGAAGGAGAGTATCGCCTACAAGTTCGACCGCCCCTACGAGGTGAGCAACGTCATGGTCTACTGGCTCGACTTCGACCACTATGACGGCAGTTTCCGTACGCCGGAGTTCTGGACGCTCTACTACAAGGATGCCAACGGAGAGTGGCGCGAAGTGGAGCAGCACTCACCATTCACGGTCAGAAAAGATTGCTACAACTCCATCGATTTCAGTCCCGTCACCACCCAGGAACTGAAAATTGTCGCCCAGCTCCGCGAGGGCCAGTCCGGCGGCGTGCTCGAATGGAAAGTGAACTATGGCCAGCCGATTGTCCGGTAAACCACTGCTTCCAAAAAACTGAAACCAGATAGCATCAACGCAAACGGGACGGACTGTTCGACAGTCCGCCCCGTTTTCATATCCGGTACTATTCGTGACTTTTCATCAAACCAGCCCGCGTCCGTGGCAGTTCTTGAACTTCTTACCTGAGCCGCAAGGACAGGGATCGTTACGACCGGGAAGTTTGTCCTTAATGACGGGTGTCTGAGGCTGGCGGGCACGGGTGTCGTGGCGAGCGGCGGCCTGCTGGTTCTGGTCGACCATCTGCTCCTGCTGTGGAGCAGTGTCGGAACCGGCCTTCTGCTCGTGGTACTGACGACGGTCAGTGTGCTGCTCAGGTGCTGCCTCGCGCACCTCTTGCTGCTGCATTTCAGGTATCTGGCCTCGGTTCAGAACCGACATCGTGCGATTGTTCATCTCATTAATCATCGTGTCCCAAATCTTCGCACTCTCTAATTTGAAGATAAGCAGCGGATCTTTCTGCTCATAGCTGGCATTCTGTACAGAATGGCGCAGCTCATCGAGCTCACGCAGGTTCTCCTTCCATGCCTCGTCGATGATGTGGAGCAACATCTGCTTCTCAAACTCCTTGACAATGCTCTTGCCCTCCGTCTCGTAAGCCTCGCGCAGGTTACAACCGATGTTATACACACGGCGACCATCGGTGATGGGCACCATGATGCGCTCATACATCATACCCTGGTTCTCAAACACCTGCTTGATGACGGGCCAAGCCACCTCTTGTATATGGTCGGTCTTGCGGTTGAAGTTTGCCAGAGCTGCCTGGAAAGCCTCCTCAGCCAGCTGGTCGCGCTTGCCGTCGAGCAACCGCTCTTCGCTGAAGGGCACCTCCATCGCAAAGAGGCGGAGGAACTGCTCCTTGCATCCCTCATAGTCGTTCTGCTCCACGATAGTCGATACACGGTCCCAGATGACATTGGCAATATCCATGCCGATACGCTCACCCATGAGTGCGTGACGGCGCTTCTCGTAGATAACGGTACGCTGCTTGTTCATCACGTCATCGTATTCCAGCAGACGTTTACGCACGCCGAAGTGGTTCTCCTCCACCTTGCGCTGTGCACGCTCAATGCTCTTGGAAATCATCGGGTGCTCAATCATCTCGCCCTCCTTGAATCCCATGCGGTCCATGATGCTGGCAATACGCTCAGAGGCGAACAAACGCATGAGTTTATCTTCCAGCGACACAAAGAACACCGAGGAACCCGGATCACCCTGACGACCGGCACGTCCGCGCAACTGACGGTCCACACGGCGGCTCTCATGCCGCTCGGTGCCGATGATGGCCAGACCGCCGGCAGCCTTCACCTCTGGCGCAAGCTTGATATCGGTACCACGACCAGCCATGTTCGTAGCAATGGTCACGGCGCCTCGGCCCTGCGAGTCCTGCTGACCGGCGAGTGCCACAATGTCAGCCTCCTTCTGGTGCAGTTTGGCATTCAGCACCTGATGGGGAATGCCTTCACGCTTGCCTGTCTCAGGATTCACGTACATGTCGAGCATACGACTGAGCAACTCGGAAATCTCAACCGAAGTCGTACCAATCAGCGTGGGTCGGCCTGAGTTTCGCATCTTCACCACTTCCTCGATGACGGCACGGTATTTCTCGCGGGCGGTCTTATACACGCGGTCGTCCATGTCCTTACGGGCCACAGGCTTATTGGTGGGAATCTCCACCACGTCGAGCTTATAGATGTTCCAGAACTCACCGGCCTCTGTGGAAGCCGTACCGGTCATACCAGCCAGTTTGTGATACATACGGAAGTAGTTCTGCAGGGTAATGGTAGCGAAGGTCTGCGTGGCGGCTTCCACCTTCACGTGCTCCTTGGCCTCCACAGCCTGGTGCAATCCGTCGCTCCAGCGGCGGCCCTCCATGATACGACCTGTCTGCTCGTCGACGATTTTCACCTCGCCGTCGATGACCACATACTCGTCGTCCTTGTTGAACATCGTGTATGCCTTGAGCAGCTGCTGCAGCGTATGCACACGCTCGCTCTGCACGGCATAGTGTGCCATCAGCTCGTCCTTCTTGTTCAGCCGGTCCTCGTCGGAGATACCTTCCTCCACCTCAAGGGCAGAGAGCTGTCCTGCAATGTCGGGCAGCACGAAGAGGTCTTTATCATTCACCTGGTTGGCCAGCCATGCCGTACCCTTGTCGGTGAGGTCGCAGGAGTTCAGTTTCTCGTCGACGACGAAATAGAGCGGCTCCACGGCCTCGGGCATCTTACGGTTGTTGTTCTCCATGTATTTCTCCTCCGTGCGGAGCATACCGGCCTTGATGCCTTCCTCAGAAAGGTATTTGATGAGGGCCTTGTTCTTGGGCAGCGACTTGTGTGAACGGAAGAGCGAGAGGAATCCCTCCTCCTGCATCTGCTCACCCTCTTTCTTCTGTCCCTGGTCAATCATCTCCTGACCCTTGCTGATTTTCTGCTTGGCATCGGCAAGGAACTGCGTAGCCAACTGGCGCTGCACGCCAAAGAGCTTCTCCACCAGTGGCTGGTACTCTTCAAACATCTGCACCTCGCCCTTGGGCACGGGGCCACTGATAATAAGAGGTGTACGGGCATCATCGATGAGCACGGAGTCCACCTCGTCGACGATGGCATAGTTATGTGCCCGCTGCACGAGGTCGGCGGGTGAAATGGCCATATTGTCACGCAGGTAGTCGAAGCCGAACTCATTGTTCGTTCCGAAGGTGATGTCGGCCTGATAGGCACGACGTCGAGCCTCACTGTTGGGCTGGTGCTTGTCGATACAGTCCACGCTGAGTCCGTGGAACATATAGAGCGGTCCCATCCACTCGGAGTCACGCTTGGCCAGATAGTCGTTCACCGTCACCACGTGTACGCCATTACCCGTCAGAGCGTTGAGGAACACGGGGAGCGTGGCCACGAGGGTCTTACCCTCACCAGTGGCCATCTCGGCAATCTTACCCTGATGGAGCACCACGCCGCCGAAGAGCTGCACGTCATAGTGTATCATCTCCCATTTCAGGTCGTTGCCTCCGGCCGTCCAGTGGTTGTGGTAAATGGCCTTGTCACCATCTATTGTAATAAAGTCCTTGCGAGGGTCTCCAGCCAGCTCACGGTCGAAGTCATTGGCCGTGACGACCGTCTCCTCGTTCTCAGCGAAACGGCGGGCCGTCTCCTTGACGATGGCATAGACCTCGGGCATCACCTCGTCGAGGGCTTTTTCATACACCTCCAGCGCGTCCTTCTCTATCTTGTCAATCTTGGCAAAGATGTCGGCACGCTCGTCAAGCGGAGTGTTCTCGATGGTGGCCTTGAGTTTTTCCACCTCTTCTTTCTGCGCCGTTGCAGCCGTCTGCACATATTGGCGAATCTCTTGCGTGCGTGCACGGAGGCCGTCATTGTCGAGGGCCTCAATCTTTGGCGACTCAGCCTTCACTTTCTCCACGAAGGGCTGAATCTTCTTCATGTCGCGCGACGACTTGTCGCCGAACAGTGCTTTCAGAATACCATTAAAATTCATCCTTTTATATTTACGATTTACGAATTATCATTTACGTTTTACCAGCCAGTCTGGCAATTTGGGGTGCAAAGTTAGTTATTTTTAGGTAAATGCGTGCATAAACCACCGATTATTTAGTTTTCTTTCGCTATTTCACTTGCACTTTTCCCATTTTTATCTTCTCTACAGCAAATATGATGCCAAAAAAGACGAACATAGAGTCCGAATAAAAAAAACCGCCAAGAACATTCTTCTGAAGATGTCTCGGCGGGATATGCTGTTTCGCCACAAAGCTCAGACCGTCTATTGCTGTTTGATCACCTCGGCTATAATCTCGGCCAGACGATGGGCACCCTTACCGTCGGGATGAATGCCGTCGGGCAGCATCTTGTCGCCGTCGCTGGCAAAGAGGGTGTGCAGGTCTATCACCTGCAGGCCATACTGACGGGCCACCTCCTGCTGGATGGGGATGACACCGTTGACGATGACGGAGTCGCTGATGTCCCACGTCGACTTAAATGCCGGGATGGGGGTGCAAAGGAAAATTTGAGGTTTGAGACTTGAAAGCTGGGGTTGGCGATTTTTGTTTTTCTTCCCTTTCTTGACAGGTTGTTGCGCCAGTTCTGGGCAGAGCGTGGTGAGCATCTGCTCCAGATCCTGACGGAACTCGGCAGCATACTGCCAGTTCTGGGGTTTCGAGTCGTTAGTACCAAGCTTGATGACGACGATATCAGGACGGAAGGCCTGCGCGTCGCGCCACGCCAGCTCGTTCATGTAGGGCTGGTCACCCTTGTTAAGCATGGTGCGGCCACTCACGCCGAAGTTCTTCACCCAGTAACGGTCGCCGAGCATCTTTTGCAGCTCTGCAGGATAGCCATAGGCCGGAGCCATTTCGATGCCGTGGCCATCGGTGATGCTGTTGCCGATACAGGCCACGCGGATGGCATCAGCCTTGGGAGTCTGCCGAGCATCGAGCCAGGCGCCAAGGTCGTCCAACATGCGGTCGTGATACTTGAACCAAGGGCCGAAGCCGAAGCCGTGGTCGCCCGTGGGATAGATGAACATGGCACACTCATTGCCGGCATTGCGCATAGCCGAGTAGTACTGCACGCCATTGGTGACGGGCGGCACCAGACGGTCGTCGCTGGCCATGATGATGCAGGCGGGCGGCGTGAGGTGACGGCGCACGACCTTGTCGGTAGAGAACTCACGCACCAGCGCAGGATCCTTCTGTCCCTCCTCGCCAAGGAAGTTGCGACACGACCACTTGTGAGACACGCGCTCGTCCATCGAGATAACGGGATAGAAGAGGATGGTGAAGTCTGGACGCACGTCGAAAGCAGAGTGCGTGGAGATGACCGACGATAGATGTCCGCCGGCAGAGAAGCCCATGATGCCCACGTCGTGCGGATTGATGCCCCATGCGGCAGCAGAGTCGCGCACCGTGCGGATGCCTTGCTCCACATCGCCGATGGGCTTCGTGCGGTCGCCGTCGGGCAAGCGGTAGTTCACCACGAAATAGGCGATACCCCGCTGGTTCATCCACTTCGAGGCCAGCGTGCCCTCATGCGTGTTCGACAGCATGGAGTAGCCGCCGCCAGGCACGCCGACGACAGCCTTCCCTGAGGGTGTCTGCGGCAGGAAACACACCATCTGGGCCTTGCCGTCAGGCGTCAGGTCCAGTGTAAACGTTCTCGACGTCTGGGCCTGTGCGCCCGTGAGGAGCGACAGCAGCACCATCATCACCAATTGCCTTAAAAGGCCGTTCTTCTCAGATTGTCTCATAATTCTGTTCCTATTAGTTTAGTTCGTAGACATTTCCAGCACCCGCTCGTCGAGCGAGCGCCAGAACTTCCTGCGTGCAAAAATACGAACAATTTGCGAGACCGCCAAAGGATTTCACCGTTTTTCTTTGGCCATTTGTGAGAAAATGCATATTTTTGCGGCAAGAAAACAACAGGACGTATTTTTATGGCACTTTACATCAACAAAGGGAATGCGTGGTTTCAGGCAGCCCGTAGAGGTGAATACATAGACAAGTCGGGGTTGATAGCCGTAGTGAACAGCACGCTATTCACAGACCAGCGTTTCTCCTGTGTGACGCGCTGTCGCCGCTTTGGCAAGTCGATGGCGGCGAAGATGCTGGCCGCCTACTACGACCAGACGTGTGACTCGCGCAGTCTCTTCGCCGATTTGGAGATTGTCGGCGAAAAAACTTTTGAGGAGCACCTGAACAAGTATCCCGTCATCTATCTCGACATGAACGGCTTTTTCACACGGTTCAAGAACGAGGATGATATTATAAAATGTGTTGACAAGGAGGTGCGCGATGATTTAGCCGCCGTCTACCCCCAGATACCGCAAAAGGAAGGCGATGACCTGATGGAGTACCTGCTCCGCGTGGTCTATGATACCGAAAGACCTTTCATCTTCATTATTGATGAGTGGGATGTCATCTGCCGTGAATATGCCAAACCCTCACCATTATACACCCAGCATCCGACGGTGATGGACGACTACGTAAACTGGCTGTGCCGTATGTTCAAGAGCGCCAATGGAGCCGATGCCTTTGCTGGTGTGTATATAACCGGCATCCTGCCCATCAAGAAATACAAGACGGAGTCAGCACTGAACAACTTTATAGAATATTCGATGGTGTCACCAGGAAGGATGGCTCGCTATTTCGGCTTTACCAAAGAGGAGGTAAGGATGCTGGCAGAGCGTCGTGGTATGGAGTTCGACGAATTGGAGAAGTGGTACGACGGCTATCAGATAGGTCCGCAACTATCCATGTTCAATCCAAACTCGGTGATGCGTGCCATTGATAACGATTGGTGTGAGAGCTACTGGAGCCGCACAGGTGCCACCGATGCCGTGGCTGGCTACATAGACATGAACTACGACGGACTGAAAGACGACATCCTGAAAATGCTGTCTGGGGAGCGTTGTTATGTCGACCCCGCAGGCTTTAAGAACGACTTGTCGCTGATATTGAGCCGTGACGACGTGCTCACGGTGCTCATACACTTGGGCTTCTTAAGTTACGACCGTCGCGAGCAGAAATGCTTTGTGCCAAACCTTGAAGTGTCTGAGGAACTTAAAAATGTCATCAAGACGCCGTGACCCGTGCCATAGAGTCTGCCCATAGTGATGATACCGCGTAAGAACGTCAACAAGCCCGCCTTTATCATCGAATTGAAGAAGGACAAGGATGCCAAGACGGGCATTGACCAGATAAAAGAGCGTAACTACCCGCAGAAGGTGGCGGAGTACACTGGTGACATCCTCCTCGTCGGCATCAACTACGACACAGAGACCAAGCAGCATTCCTGCCACATAGAGCGGTGGATGAAAGAATCCATCTAAACGATAAGCTACAGAGATCTGTAAATCGGGCGGAAATTGGACTTAACCTTTAACCTGAGTTGCGATTGTTTTGCGACTACAATCCTTACTTCAATACGCGAAGGACGAGTTATTAACGGAACAACCCATAGCAACCTATCATCTGCGCCATCGTCTCTGCCGACAATCCCCTGTTTGGCTATATCCGAAAGGGATGTATATGCGAAAGGCCATTCAGGCATTTATGGGGATGCTGTTGAACGGTATCGCCAATATACGAAAAATCCCCCATACCATCGAGATACGGAGGTTTTCTTGATAATTTAGGAGAAATCTTACGAAATCTTTTGGGCCATCCGTTTGCCGGCATCGTAGGCTTTCTGCAAGTCTTCTTCCCAATGTTCTTCACGCCATTGGCGCTTGGCTTCTTCTGAGAATCCGGCCAGTTCGAAGCGGTCGTAGCTTTTCACCTGATAGGTGTTGTAGGCATTGATATGTTCTGGCTCGCCGATGGCATTGGTTATGCAGTATTCCATCGGGCCATATCCCTGACTATTGTTATTGTCAGGCAGTCCGTTCATCGTTTCCATCAACACCACTGGTATCTTCTTGGGAGCCGTCAGGCTGTAGTCGTTGTACGAAAGCCACGGGAAAGACAAACGCTCCAGGAAGGTCTGCATCTGACCTGTGATCTGACCGAAGTATATCGGTGAGCCTAATACCAAACCGTCGGCTTGGGCTATCTCTTCCAAAATGGGAGTCAGCGAATCCTTGAACTTGCAGACGTTCGAAGCCTTGCCTTTTATCTTGCAAGCCATACAAGACATGCAGCCCTTGTAGTCAAGGTTATACAAACGCACCGTTTTTACTTCAATCTCATTGCCGACAGACATTGCGCCCTCAGCGAATTTCTGTAGCATCGAGGCCGTGTTGAAATTCTTTCGCGGACCTCCGTCGATAATCATTATTTTCTTCATGTTATATTGTTTTAGTTCCTAATTTCTAATTCCATCTGTTTGATATTTATTATGGTTATAAAGGACTAAGTCTCTTCTCAAACTTAAATAGTCCAGACGACTGGTGCTCACCGTCGTCTTCCTGGTCGAACTGGTCTGGCATATTGGGGTCAGGGTGATGCTCGTTGAAGAACTCAACGGCATGGAATCCGCAGCGGTTGATGTAAAAGTGGATATTGCGACGGTCGAAATACGGAGTGCAGGTTTCCCACACTTCTATCTCTGGATGCATGGTCTCTATGGCTCTCCAGATGGCCTGGCCGATACCTTTGCTTTGAACGCCCACCTTTACATATAGGAATGCTAATTCTCCCATAGTGCCATTGACAGTAATGATGGCACCGCCCACACGCTGACCATCCTCGTTAATAGCCTCGTAAGCTTCGGCACCTTCTGCCTCTAATGATTGATAGAAGTCTTTGTCAGGCAATACCTGCCACAAGTTTGAATCGTCGTCGGCATCCACATTTTCATGACAATGAGATTTGAAACCGTGCTCAAAGGCTTCTTGCATCTCTTCCTTGAAAGCAATGGTATGCTCCTCAGAGAGTCTGACAAGTTGAACTATGTAATTTGCAAAATGCTCTATCATTGCTATGTACTTGATGAAACTCTTATTGTTATTCTTGTCTTATATCAATGGCGGTCACATCTAATCCTCTCTCTTGTAGAACCAAAGAATGACAGCCAGAAGCAGCTCCAACATCAAGTATCCTCCCTTTCGCCATGTCAAGTGCCCTTTGCTCTATTTGGGGCATTGATTTGTAACTGCGGAATAGAGTAGTCAATGGAATCTCATCCTCCTCAAACATCGGGGAGAACACTCTGAGCTTGCTTGCCTTCTTCGACTTATGGTAGTCGGCAATCGCTCTTCCCATCGGATCCATTTTACTGTTCATTTTCTACA
>ERZ809472.132-NODE-132-length-20590-cov-12.610908_pt1 | contig 20590 bp, 13 predicted proteins | sample MGYA00521274_ERZ809472 | MGnify/ENA primary metagenome ERZ809472 (study PRJEB31581, sample SAMEA3312791) | metagenome | study: EMG produced TPA metagenomics assembly of the PRJEB8939 data set (Metagenomic analyses of Rumen microbiomes reveals... | reverse complement strand
ATCGGTCTCGGCATTCCTGCTGAACCGCTCTTCCGATCTGCTAGTCCCAAAAAGTGTAACTTTGCAACTTGAAATTAGTTTTAATTATAAAATATCTTTACAGAAAGATGAAAGCAATGAAAACCCAGGCCGCCATTTTGACATTCAGCGGCAGCTTGAGCATTTTCTATGCCTTCTTCCATAAAGAGGAAACGAGGTGCAGAATCGCAGAGCTGAGGTTTGAGTGAGGTTTGAGGAATGACACAATAATCATTAATATAGCAATTTTTTTAACAAGAGAATTATGAATAAGAAGGATTACGAGAAACCGACGATGACAGTCGTTGAGTTGCGACACAGAACACAGTTGCTCGCAGGCAGCGTAAGAGCCATGCGCAATAGCTATGGTAAAGCCAACAATGATGTTAGTTCAGAAGAGTTGAACACTGAAGATGAATGGGTATGGAACTAAACGGAAGGAGGATAAGAGCATGATTTCAAGCATCAAGACTCTGGCCATCCAGCTGATGGCAGGAGTCGCCTTCGCCGCCTGCTCCAGCAGCGACGACAGCATCATTGAGCAGCCCGTGAATCCCACGGAGCCGAAAACCTACACCATGACCGTGCAGGCCACAAAGGGCGACGACGACTCGGCGCTGGCAAGGGCGATGGCCGAGGCGGGCTTGACGGGCAACGCACAGACCCGCGCCCTCTCGCTGAGCAGTGACGGCAAGACGCTCGACGCCACGTGGGCCGAGGGCGAGACGGTGACGGTCATAAAATTAAACAAATTAGTATATGTTACCCTCGGGACGCTGACCGCCCAGTCCAGCGGCGCCACGACCACGCTGACGGGCCAGCTGACGGGCACCATCAACGAGGGTGACGAACTGTACCTCTTGTTCCATGCCGGAGCAGACCTTGCGTTACCTGACCTCACCGCCGCTCAAGACGGCACGCTCCAATACATCGCCGACAATCTGGACTACGACGAGGCCTGGGTCACCGTGAAGAGCATCGACGGCGACGGCAATATCACCATCAATGAAGGCACCGCCGAATTCATCCAGAAGGCCCAGGCCATCGTCCGCTTCACCCTCGTGGACAAGGCCGACCCGACCAAGCGACTGAAGCCCTCGAAACTGACGATTAGTGAAACTGTCGAGTCGGGGGGCGGCTCCACACAGAAGAACTACACGCTGGATGGCCTCACCGACGCGACCTACACGGCCAACGCCTACGCCGGGGACAACGGCGACGGTGTGCTCTACGCAGCCTTAAAAGGCATGAACGGCACCAATTTTACTCTGACAGCCACCATGCCCGACGGCGACACCTACGAATATGTCCGTCCTGCCGTGGAGTTCGAAGTCGGCAGCTTCTACAGCATCACGGTGAAGATGTCGAGGACGTATGACCTGAGCCAGGCCTCGGGCGACATCACGCTGAAGGACGGCGACGTGCTGACGGGCAGGCTCGCCGGCTCCTACAATATTTCCATCGCCGACGGTGCCACGGTGACGCTCAACGAGGCGTATATCAGCCCGGAAGAATACGTAGAATGGGACGGGCTCGGCATCACCTGCCTGGGCGATGCCACCATCGTGCTATCGGGTGACAATGTCGTGTGGTCAACAGTCTATAAACCCGCTATCCAGGCAGGCCCAGACGGAACCACGCTGACCATTACGGGCACAGGCACGCTCACGGCCGGGAGCGATGGTGATGGCGCTGCTATCGGAAGCGGTTCTGAAGGCACCTGCGGTGACATCATCATCACGGGCGGCACCGTCACGGCCATGTGCTCTAATAATGGCGCCGCGATCGGTAGCAGTCAGGGAGGCAGCTGCGGTGACATCATCATCACGGGCGGAACCGTCACGGCAACGAGCTATGGTACTGGTGCCGGTATCGGTAGCGGCAATTGTGGCAACTGCGGCAAAATCATCATCTCTGGCGGAAGCGTCACGGCCACGGGCGGCCTCTACGCTGCCGGTATCGGTAACGCTCAAGGAGGCAGCTGCGAAGCCATCTACATTACAAATGGCGTGACCAGGGTGGAGGCCGATAACAGTGACGAATATTCGGATTCTCGGTATCCCAGCATCGGACTCCCCGGTTCTGAAGTGCGCATCGGCTGCTGGTACGACACCGAGAGCGGGGTGTCCCAAGGCGGCACGGTATATTGGATCAATGAATATTTAAACGACGGTGAAAAATATCTCAACCAGCACCCGCTCATCTATCCCGAGCCTTAGCCTGCGCCGGGGAAATAGCGGCGGGCGTCCGCTCTCCCCTCCCATGTAGCGCAGACCGCCGCGCAACTCCCCACCCCTGTAGGGGGGGGCGGGGGCAGGGTCAGTGACCAGGAATCAAACAAACATAATAAGGTATAATCATTATGAAAAGAAAAAATTATCAGAAACCGACGATGACAGTCGTTGAGTTGCGACACAGAACACAGCTGCTCACAGGCAGCGGAGTAAAAGGCATGCGCAGTAGCTATGGTACAGCCAACAATGATGTTAGTTTAGATGAGTTGAACAGTGACGGCGAATGGGAGTGGAAATAAAACGAGAAGGAGGACAAAATGATGAAAAGTTTAAAAGTTCAAAAGTTTAAGAGTTTAAGTCTGGTCGCCCTGCTCATCGCATCGGCCACCCTCGCCGCCTGCTCCAGCAGCGACGACAACATCATTGAGGAGCAGCCCGTGCAGCCCAAGGAGAAAGTTTACACCATGACCGTCCAGGCCACTAAAGCCACTGGCGACGATGCCACGACGCGCGGCCTCTCGCTCGACGGCCATACGCTCAACGTGCATTGGAACGCGGGTGAGAAGGTCGTAGTGAAGCAGTCCCGTGGAGTTATCGGCACACTGACCGCCACCCCCGACGCTACTGACCCGACGACAGCCACGCTGACGGGCGAATTGGAAAAAGAGATAGACCTTACTGAGGCCATCCAGTTCCACCTGCACTCATCAGAGGTGGACTACACAGGACAGTCGGGCGTGCTGCTCAGCGCGGCCGGCGCGAACAGCATCGAAGAGAACTACGACTATGCCACTTGTACAGTAGAGGCAGGATCCGACAAAATCAAGACAAGAGTGGTGGAAGATCCATATGGCGACGAATACTACCTCGTCACCATCGAGGGCGGCATCACCCTTGAAAGCCAGCAGGCTATCGTGAAGTTCACCCTCGTGGACAAGGCCGACGGCACGACACCCATCCTTGCCAAAAGGCTCGAAGTCAATGACGGATATGACAACATTTTCGTTGTGCCATCCAATCCTTCGAACGAACTTTACGTGGCCGTCAATTCAAAAGATGCTGAATTGGACTACGATCTGAAGGCCGTCACGGCCACGGGCGATGTATATACCTATGACCGCAGCGACGTCACCTTCCTTTGTGGCAAATACTACGAGGTGAAGGTGCAGATGACGAAGCAAGAAGCCCGTACTGTTGACCTCGCCACAGTCGGCGGAAACTACACAGCCGTCAACGGCGACGTGCTGACGGGTACACTTCCTGAAGACGTTAACGTTAAGATATCCATCACCGACGGAGCCACCGTCACCCTGAGCAATGTTACCATCGAAGGCTATGACGACAAGAGCTATGACTGGGCGGGCATCACTTGCGAGGGCGATGCCACCATCAACATCGAAGGCAAAAACTCCATCCAAGGTTTCTATCACAGGTATCCTGGCATCTCCGTTCCCATCGGCAAGACACTCACCATCCGTGGTAGCGGCTCTCTCAAAGCCAAGTCTAACCAAGGCATTAAAATACATACTGGCAGCAATGGTTATCAGACGACGAGTCGAATAGTCAGTGGTTCTGGCATTGGCGGGAGCATTAACAATGACTGTGGTAACATTGTCATCGAGAGCGGCACCATCACCGCTACGGGCAGCTACCGTTCTGCTGGTATTGGCTCAAGTGAAGAACAATCCTGTGGAACCATCACCATCACCGGTGGCATCGTCACCGCTACAGGCGGCGAAAACGCTGCGGGCATTGGCAGTGCCTACACCTCAGAGTGTGGCAATATCACCATCACTGGCGGCACGGTGACAGCCACGGGCGGCAAACATGCTGCGGCTATCGGCAGCGGAGTGGACTCCTTCTGCAGCGACATTACCATTGGCGGCTCGGCATACGTCACTGCCACCAAGGGCGAAGAATCTCCTTATTGCATCGGCCTCGGCATAAACGGCACCGTCGAAGAAAAGACCAGCGGCACCATCACCATCGGCGGCACGGTGTATTATGACAGCTCCACAAAGACCTGGGCCGAGGGTTGTGAGGATAAGTTGAAGGCTGAGACCTTCACCTGGCCGGCACCATAAGGGCAACGCCACAAGACACAGGACAGACTTTTCGAATCCCGTTTTGACGAGTTAATAAACTAAGCTATAGAAGGTCATTGATCTGTTCCCCAAAGATGAAAATAGAGAAACGGAAGTCAGCGTGGCTTCCGTTTCTCTTTCGACACAGGGGGACAGTCCCCCTGTGTCCGCTTCAGGGGACTGTCCCCCTGTGTCTTGTTTTGCGCACTGTCAAAGAAAATTCTTTGAAAAACTTGTCCATCTCTGAAAAAAAATTTGTACCTTTGCAACCACCTACAAGGTGACAGGCACACGCAAGGCAGTGAACGACCTGTGGAGCACACTCCAAAAGATGGAGGTGAACAGTAAGAACGTCTGGCTTTACCAGTTGGCAGAGCATTATGGCATCGACTACGAAGCAAAGCAAATCTGTGTTCGTGGTCACATCTATTGGGCAGAGTATGAGGAAGACCCAGCAAATGACTACTATCTGCTGTCGTTTGAGACTGAAACAGCATGGGACGCTTGCAATGTGTCCCTAAAAGAAAACCGAGCTTTGTAATCGTTACAAAGCCATCCCTAAAAGAAAACCGAGCTTTGTAATCGTTACAAAACCTTCCGTAGGAAAGGCTGAATTGGCTTAACCACTCAACGGCTGTTTTGCAGGCACTCTTTTTTGACTGCACGAACGAATTTGGATGGCTCGAATATTGGTTTCTGCGACAAAAACAAGATATTGTATTAAAAAAACATAATCTTCGTTTCGTTTGTAATAAAATACATACCTTTGCAGCTGCAGTCATAGGCTGCCGGAAAGTTTCCTTTCCCCAGAACTAATACAAGAACCAACTTTCACCAATATGGAAACCAAGAAGAACCCATTCCTCGCCCGCCACGCCAGGTGGCCGAAAAGCCCGTGGAGGCACAAACTGCTGACCGTCCTACTTGCCATACTGCTGCCTGCAGTGGCAGGTGCGGAGGAAGACATCGGCAACTTTGCCAACCCCAGCGAGGCCTTCACCTGTTACGCAAAGGGACAGGACTGCATGCGGCTCAAGCTGCAGCTCACCACGCGTCTCGAAAACTCGAACTACCGCGACCTGAAGGACTGCAACTTCTACCTGAAGGACGAGGAAGGCACCATTTACAGCGCGTTCTTCGTGAGCGAAACGGCTACGTACGACGGCACTGCCAGGGCCAGGCTGAAGAACATGATGAGCGATGAGTCGATCGCCTTCCTAAGCAACGACAACAGCAACAAGCCCTATTTCATCGTCAGCAAGGAGGATGAAGCCACCTACGTGGTAAAGAACAACGGCGGCTATCCCCACCCCGACACGTATGTGGAGATTGACTGGTACTATCCCATCCGCTTCTCCGGCAAGAAATTCAAGCTGGGCGTCGATGGCAAGGTATGGGTAGGAGGCAGCAAAACCGTCGAATACAATCGCGAGGACATCTGCACCGTTGAATTCCCCAAGATAGGACTTGAGGCCTACGACCCTGTGCCGAGCTACGAAGAAGAGAGCATGGGTACGCTGCTGATGCCCGTAGTGTGCGACCGCAACATCAACTGGATGGAAGTGGCGTATCAGGACTCGCTGGGCATAAAGCACTCCATCCCTCGCATCACATATACCGGCAACTCGAACTATTCCGATTTCATTTCACTCCCGAGCTACGAGGCTCACAAGAACACGACCATTAAGGCAAACTTCACCACCACCATCATGACGGAGGTGCTGCCCGATGATGCGCCCAAAAGCTTCTCCGGCACAGCGACGTTCAATCTCGGCGACGTGGCCATGGTGCACGGCCCCCAGTGGCTACACTCCACTACCACCGACGACGGAGCCGTGGAGCTGAAATGGAAGATTGGCGACGTGGGCTTCAAGGACGCGATAGACGGCGACCAGTTCGTCATCGAACGTTCCCTGACGGGCAGGGATGAGGACTTCAACATCATTGCCGTCGAGATGTTCGACAAAAGCCAGCGCGTTTACACGTACAAGGACTCGCTACTCGTCTCGTCGCTCACCCCCGAGCTGATAGACAAGTGGCTGGGTATCCCCCTGGTGCGCTATCGCGTCTATCGTGCCGCACCACAGGCCATGTGGGGCTACGACAAGAACCCAGCCCAGGCATACGTGCAGCCGCAATTCTCCACTCTTTCGCTCCTGAAGCCAAAAAATGCCGAAGCAGACTGGAGCGACGGGAACGGCGAGAGCGAACGCAAGCTCACCGTGACTTGGCAATACGAGAAGAACAACTACACCACAACCTACGTCTGGGACAGCCGAGCCGAAATGGTGCTCGACGTGAAGGCCTACAACAAGGCGGGCGAACTGGTGGAAACCACCTCCACCATTCTCAATAGCGAACAGCGCGAAAGCAGGAAGGTGGAACTGACGCTCGGCCGTTCGTGCGTCAGCTACGAGCTGCACATGCGGGTGGATGCCAAGACTTCGCCCATCGGCAAAGGCACGGGCGACATCTTCGTGCAGATTGAAAATTCCGGTCAGTTCGAATCATTCGTGAACCGCGTTTACAACGGCGAGACAGACCTGAACGCCATTCTGATGAGAGACATCGATACAAGCAGCAACACCACCATCGCTTCCCGAGCCGACAAACCATATACGGGCAACTTCAACGGCAACGGGCATACCATCAACATCAGCTATCTCATGCATTCCGACCATGGAGGCCTGTTCCGCTTTGCGGCCGACGATGCCGTTATTTCCAACTTGAAGGTCACGGGAACAATAACTTCTCCCGGGACGCATGTGGGCGGTCTCGTGGGAAGCGTCCAGTCGGGGACGGTACACATAGAGAACTGCACCAGCGCCATCACCATTGACAGCGGAACGAGAAGCGAAGGAGGGCATGGCGGCCTCGTGGGCAACGTGGCGGATGGCGCCAACCTGCGCATCAGCAATAGCATGTTCCACGGTCGCATGCATGGTTCTACCACCAGCAATTGCGGCGGTATAGTGGGCTGGCGCGGCAGCAACAGCTTCGTCAAGATTTCCAACACCTTCTTCAATCCGCTTGAAATATACCTTTCCACGAATGAAGGTCATGCCACTTTCGTGCGCAGCCCCAATGGAAACACAGATTACGTATGGAGCATCATAGAGGACTGTTTCTATAAGATCGTACTGGGCACACCTCAAGGACACCATTTCACAACGCTTGCCAAGGACAACTGGTGTTGGCCCACAGGCGAACCGGAGTCCCTAAGCATGATCTTCTCAACGCCGACTGCCAGCAACGAGACAGAAGTGCAGACCCCAGAACACCAATTCTACTTCTCCAACTCTGGCAGAGTGGACCAGAATTCGCTTACGACAAAGACGCTGCAAAGTTCGGTGCTGCTGGAGTGGAGAAGCGAAGATGGCGGAGTGGTGGACTACTACGAAGTGCTGCGTAAGGAGAAAGAAGACAACAATGCAGACTACACCGTCATCGCTTCACAGATTAATGACCTGCAATATGAGGACAAGACAGCAAAACCGCGCCATACCTATCTTTATAAGGTGCGCAGTGCCGTCGACTGCGAGGGTCTGAACTTTGTGGAAAGCCAATCCGTTGAAGGCAAATGCGTGGAGACCTGCATGATAGAGGGCTACGTGCGCTTTGGCGATGGCACCGGAGTGCCCGGCGTCAGCGTAACGGCCACACCCGACGGACCGACCGATGCGACCTCCGGCGGCAGTGCCACAACCAACGAAAGCGGATACTACTGCATCAAAGACCTGCCCTACTGGAACGGCACGACGGGAGCCTACAACATAACGACCAATTACACGGCTGGCGAGATACGTTCCGTAGAATTCGACGATAACTCCAACCATGCTATAGACAAGAACTTCACCGTAACGAACAGCATCAAGTTCTCGGGCTTTGTGATGTTCGAAGGAACCAGCATCCCCGTGCAGGACGTAGGATTCAAGGTGGATGGCCGCGAGGTGATGACCTCGGCGGGCAAAGTGCTGACCGATTTCCAGGGGGCCTTTGCTTTCCGCATGCTTCCGGGCAAGCACACCATCCAGGCCTTCAAGGAAGACCACACGTTCTGGCAGGAAGGCTTCTATATGGATGGCGACAGCAAGAACGTGGAACTGAATACCGACAGGGCGCAGACCTATTTCTACGACCAGACACGCGTGAAGCTGATTGGTCGTGTGGCCGGTGGCAAAGACCAAGGCGACCTGCCGCTGGGCTACTCGCTGTCGAAAAACAACCTGGGCGACAACCTGAAGATTGTGATGTCATTGGAGGGAGACAACACTTCGTGGCTGGTGTTCGACAACACAGACACCAACCTGAAAGAACGTGATGAAGAGTTTGAAAACGGACATCCCGACCAGGCCGAACACAAGACAAAAGTTCACTACACACGCCACAGGCTGGAAATAATGCCCGACCCAAAGACGGGCGAGTATCATATTGAACTGCCCCCCGTAAAGTGGAAGATCACACAGATAACGGCACAAGGCTACCCCACTCTATTCCAAAATGGCAAGACAGGCGATGTTATCGACCTGACCGATGCGCTTAAAGAACAGACCGACCATTATGAAGGAGCATGGACCACCGCTACCGGAATTTCCGTGAAGAACGCCGATGTAACCTACAACGCCATCTACAACCGCATCTACCACACTCCCGTCAAGCTGAACCGCCAGCAGTTGTCTTACGACACGTTCGACTACTTCGGCGACCGCTACTATAATGCCAGCGACTTGTCGGGCAATAAAGCTCAAGTGACTTTGGTGAGACCTGTGCTTAAGAAAGGTTGGCCCGAGGACAGGGAAGATGCATACGAGGCAGAATACACCTTCGGATACCCCGTATTCAATGCCGAGCGCACGTATCCTATCCTGATATCAGCCACCGAGACATATTATTATAATAATGATGAGTTGCTCGGTGAAGCCGATGTTGTGAAACTCAGCGGCGGCGTGGTGACCGTGCAGAACGGACTGGCAGGCGAAATGGAGACCGAGTCCATAGAACTCGACGATAATGGCGAAGCAATCTATAAAATCAAAGCCAAGCAGATACCCTTCCTGCTGACAGGCGACCATGCTTTACGTACCCTGACGATAACCCTCCTGATGGACGGCACCTACTACGAGGCAGAGCCATTGAAAGCCTACGTCATGAACCTCGTTCCCAAGAAAGGAGCCAAGGATTTGCTGAGCATCAATAAACCTATACTTATCGACATCTTGCGCGACCCGCCCGGCGGTGCCTCGAGCGCCAAATTGTCAAAAGGTTCTCAATATAACTACTCCTTCTCGCTCGATTACAGCTTTGCTGCCGGTGCTAATCCTAAAATAAACCTTGGTACCAGCTGGAACACATGGCAAGGTGTGGGTGCCGGTGTCTACACGAAGACCAACAACTGGATGGAATTCGGATTTAACCTCGTGTTTAACGAAAATAGCAAAAAAGCCTACAACTATACGATGACGACTACTGCCGATATCTCGACAAGCAGCAACGACAAGATGGTGGGTGCTGATGCCGACGTATATATCGGAACAGAGAATATCATCACCATGACTCCTGCCATTGCCATTCGTGCTATCCCCAACGCTATGTATCAGAGATTAAAGGGCGAGGAGGCTGCTGGCAGGCTGAACGTTATTGCACAAAGCACTGACGAGAATGGCGAACACGTTTATTTGGTGCGCGACGAGATTATTTCCTACGGCACAGAGTTGAAGTCCACCTTCGCTCACTCCCAGCAGTATATCCTCAACCAGCTTATTCCCGAACTGGAAGAGCAGTGCAAGGCACTGATGTTCATGGGTTCGAAAGATGCAGCCAAGCAGCAGGCAAACGCCACAGGCAAACCCGTTTACATGTCGCTGCGCCAGCCCGGCGACCCTGATTTTGCCGTAATAAACACGACGAAGAACCTTGATGCGGGCGACGAAGAATGGGAATACTACTATAATACACAAAAGGATAGGGCAGAAGAGGGCATCAACTACCTGATTGTGCTACCCGACCACTATGATTCATCCGTCTATACCGATGAAGTCGAACTGTTCAGCGAGGCAATCTTTACATGGTACTTGATGGTTGCCCGAAACGAGCATGAGAAACTGACAGCCTCTACACGGTTGAACAACTTCGACCTAGACGGTGGTTCGCCCCTAACCTATAGTGAGGAGTTTGGTGTACAGCGAGACCAGTCAGAAAGCAGTGTTAACATTGCGACCAACTTCATCTATGGTGATGATGTCCAAAATGAAGGACAAGATATCATACTCGCCTGCTCCATCGTTAAGGGGACTCTTTCAAAATTAGCTCAGCAAGTTTTAAAGAAGATATTTGAAGAAAAATCCTTTGCCAAAACTAAAACGGACGATCATGACGATAAGAAAACGGTTGTGGAAATTGGAGGAGTTAACTTTTCTTTCGATCCAGGTGTTGTCTGGAAAATGGACTTTACACCAAAATATGGCGAGACCATCAAGATGACGCGCAAAGAAAGCTTCACCATCAGTATGGATCGCAAGAGCCATCTTGACTTCGACGTATTCTATTCCGAAAGCAGCAATACCACCGATGCTACTCATGAATGGAATGACGTGTTCTACAACGGCGATTATTACGATATGGCCGATGCGGCGAAAAAAAACATCTTCAATTCTCACAACGGCTTGAAGAATTTCACACCTCCGCAGAAGCGCGGCTTCATCTATCGCACACGTGGCGGTGCTACGTGCCGCCCATACGAGGGTGAGCGAACCACCAAGGTGTACAAGCCAGGAACAGTACTTGACGAGCGGACGAAGAAGATAGAGAATCCCGTGATAACGATGGACAAGCAGAGCGTAAGCGGTGTGCCGATGGGCGAACCTGCACGCTTCAAAGTCTATTTGGCCAATGAGAGTGAGCAGCCGGAGGCAGTCCATCCTTATTGGGAACTGGTACTGAAGGAGACGACCAATCCCAATGGTGCGAAGGTGATGATGGACGGTATGCCTCTGAGCGGAAACCCACGCGTGGTGGAAATCGTACCGGGAACGGTAACGGAAAAGGCCATCGAGGTATTTGCCGGCGAAGAGTTCGACTACGAGAACATCGGGCTGCGCCTGCGTTCTCAAGGCGACATCCATACATGGGCAGACACCGAGTTCAGCGTCCACTTCCTGCATACGGCAGGGGGCATAAGCATCGCGTCGCCTGGCGACAAGTGGATTATGAATACCGATGCTCCCTTCGACGAGAAACATGGCTGGTACTTGCCTGTTATCATCAGCGGCTTCGACAAGAACCAGCATAACTTCGACCACATCGAGTTCCAATACAAGGAGACGACGCGTGGCGACGACTACTGGGTGAACCTGTGCGGCTTCTATAAGGACCAGGAACTCTACGATGCAGCCAGCGGAACCAAGGAGATGATACCCGAGAACGGCTATATCAACACGCGTTTTTACGGCGATGGCAATGAGATGGAGAAGGGCTACGACCTGAGGGCTGTGCTGTTCTGCCGCCACGGCAACGACTACCTGACCAATTCGTCGACAGTGCTCAGCGGCGTGAAGGACACGCGCCGTCCGCGGCTCTTTGGCTCAGTGGAACCGAAGGACGGCATTCTGGGTTCTGGCGACAACATCATCTTCAATTTCTCGGAGAACATAGAGCATAACTACTTGAGCAGCATCACCAACTTCGAGGTGGTGGGCGAGACCAACGAGACTGTTATCCAAGAGGAACCGTCGCTTGATTTCCGTGGCAAGGGCTATGCTGCTTCGCAAACACGCCGCAACTTCACCGACAAGAGTGTCAGCATCGACGTGATGGTGAGACCAGACAAGACAGGAGAGGACATGCCTGTCTTCAGTCACGGCACCGACGGTCACAACCTGCAGCTGTGGATAATGGCAGACGGAAAGCTGAAGGCAGTAGTGGACGAGAAAACGCTGTTGAGCAGATGTGCCATCGACAGGGATTATCTCAACCAGATAGTGATGGTGCTCGACAACAGTGCACAGAAGCTCTACCTCTATAACGACTCTCTCATCGGCAGCATGGACGATGTCACCTACAGCGGCTATGGCACCCTTATCTTCGGCTCCACCAATCAGAGCGATGTCAGCAAGCGCAGCTTCTACAAGGGCCACATGCTGGAAGCCCGTGTGTGGAACCGTGTCTTGGACAAGACGCTGATTGACACTTATGGCAGGCATCAGCTCACGGGCTACGAGATGGGTCTCATCGACTACTATCCGATGAACGAAGGCGAAGGCCAGACTGCCGTCGATTTGTCTACCGGCGGCGCCGACCTGACACTGACGGGCGCAGCCTGGGCATTGCCGCGCGGCATGTCGCTCCATCTTGACGGGGCTGCAGACCAAGACGTGAAAGGTCTGCAGCTGAAGACCGACTTCATTGCCCGCACCAGTGAGCAGGACTACACGCTGATGTTCTGGTTCAGAACAGACAGCGATGGTCGTGGCGCCCTGCTGAGCAACGGCTCGGGGCAAGCTTCCGACGTAAATGCTGCCGACCGCTTCTTTATCGGTTTCGAAGGCGAGACACTCAAGTATCGCTCTAATGGGCAGGAATACAAGTTGGGCGACAACTATAGCGACGACACATGGCACCACTACGCCATGACGGTGAACCGCTCGTATCAGGTGTGCAACATCTATGTGGACAACGTGCTGAAGGCTTCGTTCATGACCGAGAAGCTGGGCGGCATGACGGGCAACAACTTCTTTCTGGGCAACATGGTATGGCAGGAAGAGGGTGAAGACCCCAACCAGAAGCACTACCAGAATGCCTTTACTGGTTATATCGACGAACTCTGCCTCTTCAAGCAGGCTCTGCCCACAACGCTCATCAAGCGTTACTCGAGGAAGAGTCCACGAGGCAACGAGCGGGGACTTGTCACCTACATGGGCTTCAACCGTCAGGAACGCACCAAGCAGAACGACCTGGAATTGTTCCCATATGCCCTGAATCAGGTGATTACGACCGATGAGGATGGCGTGGAACGCATCTCTACAGATAGTGTGTTCGTCAATCCAACCAGCGAAATCATAAGCCTTATCGACAAGTCGATGGGTGCACCTGTACAGCCATTCCAGGAGCTGAAGAACCTGAACTTCAGTTTCGTGGGCAGGGACAACCAATTGCTGGTGAACATCGACGAATTGGACAGCAAGATAAACAAATGCACCATCCACGTCACCGTGGCCGAGATTCCCGACAAGAACGGCAACTACATGGCATCCCCGGGCACGGAGTCGTTCTTCGTGAACCGTAACCCCTTGCGCTGGAAGACTTATAACTACGTTGAAAAGGCTTTCTATGGCATTGAAAGCTATATGACGGCATACATCGTCAACACCAGCGGTGCTGAGCATACCTACACCCTCGAAGGGGTGCCGCGATGGATGTCCGTCAATGCCAAGACAAATGTGATAGGCCCTCAGGAAACACAGGAACTGATTTTTGTCATCAGCGACGAGGTGAACGTGGGCGTTTACGACGAGGTTATCTATCTGGTGGACGAGAACGGACTGGCTGAACCGCTGAGGATGGAGATTGTCGTGGAGGACAGCGCACCCGAATGGTATGTGTTCCCCGACACGAAGCTCTATTCCATGATTATCGTGGGGCAAGTGAGCATCGGCGATGCCATCGTCGCCAACCCCGAAGACCTTGTGGCAGCCTTCGACGAGAAGGGCAGATGCATGGGCGTCGCACATGTGGACTACAATACGGAAACAGGCTTGAGCATGGTTTACCTGACTGTCTATAACAGCGAGGACAAACCCGAGAAGCTCAAGTTCCGCCTGTGGCATTACGACACGGGCAAGACGATGCTGCTGACTACTCCCAATGAAATCAGGTTTGGCAATCAGGCTCACGAGGGCACGGTGAAGGAACCTGTGCGGATGACGGCCAGCGACATGTACATCCAGCGTCTCGAACTTTCGGCAGGCTGGAACTGGATATCGTTCAATGTAAAGAACGATTCGATGGACAACATCGCCTCGCTGCTCAGCATGTTCAACTGGCAGGACGGCGACATCGTGACGGAAGACTCGCAAGACCTGACGCTTTCCTATAAGAACGGGCAGTGGATGAGCAACAGCAAATCAGACATCAATCAGGTGAGCCTCTCGACTGCATTGAGCTACCGCGTGAAGACACAGTACGACATCGACATCGACATTGAGGGAACAAGCCTGAAACAGCCCGCCGAACGACGCATCAGCGTGAGACAGGGCTGGAACAGCATTGGCTATACGCCACTGGTGAACCTGCCCGTTGCTACAGCTCTGGCTGAATACTGGAGCTTCGCTAAGGACGGCGACATCATCAAGAGCCGCGATGCCTTTGCCCAGTTCTACGAGGGTAGCGATGGCGCTACGGCTTGGATGGGTTCGCTCAAGTACATGAAGCCCGGCGAGGGCTATATGCTCTACCGGCAGAAAGAGGGCAGCGTGACGTTCCGCTATCCGTATTACGAACCGGGTTCTACAACCATAGACAATGTTTCCCATGCTCCGCGACACAGCACCCTCCACCGCACCACGATGACCATAGTGGCCGAAGCTGTGGGGGTGGACTTGCAGGAAGGCGACCGCCTGGTGGCATACGCTGGTGGCGAGATGGTGGGCGAAGCAGTGATGACGGCGGCAGAGAAGCCGCAGGCATCTGAACCGCTCTTCTTCCTGAACATTGCGGGCGAGCAAGAGATGCCGCTCTCGTTCACCATCGAACGCGACGATGAAATCGTTGCCACTACGGGCAACGTGATGAGCTACCAGCCAGACGGCATCAATGGCTCTCCCAGCCATCCCACGCAAATCAACTTCGTCGCAACCGACCAGATGCTACCAAGCGAATGGTACAGCGTGCAAGGCTTCAAGCTCGCAGGGCGGCCAACGATGAGGGGCATATACATATACAAGGGGAAAAAGGTGATAAAGTGAAAAGATGAAAAACGCAAAAAAGTGAAATGAGTATGAAACCAGCCAAGATAATAATGCTGATGGCAGCCCTCGCACTGATGGGCTGCTCGTCGGGCGACGACGAGAATATGACGAATCTCTATCAGTTTGCCGCTACTGCAGAACGGCCAGCGTGGGGTGTCGACCTCACGGGCAGCGATGCAGCTCCCTCGTGGACGGCTCCCGACCCTGCGAAGTTCGAAAGCTCGATGTTCATCATGGTGAAGCTGCAAGACGAACTGGTGCCCTATTCCACCGACGAAGACTTGATGACGGTCTTCATTGATGGAGAATGCCGTGCCTTGCCTGCCGTGCGCAACATTGACCAGAGCGGCAACGTCTATTTCGTGCTGAAGATTCGTGGCAACAGCACCGACCGTGATGTGCTTTTTGCCCTCAGTTACTACTGCGCCGCCCTGCACCAGATGTTCACCCTGAGGGGGCAGGAGACCTTCGCCACCGAGGTTACCTACGGCTACGACGAGGACTTCGTGCCGCCTTTGCTCATGGGATGCTCGAAATATCCCGTGCAAAACAGCCTGACAGTCAAGCTGCCCACAGAGAATATTCCCTTTGTGGCAAACGAGGGAGACTGCGTTGCCGCATTCTCGGGCAATGTCTGTCGTGGCACGGGGGGCGTGGGCCAGCCTTTCACCATCTTCCGCACTACTGCCGACGAAACCCTCCAACTCCGCTACTACAGCACTCAGCAAGGCGGCATCTACACCATGATGCAAACCATCAAACCGGATGATGGGGAAGACGAAGAGATTACACTCTCTTTCTGATTGCACGGATTTGACAGACTGAATGACCAATAAAAATAAAACAGATTCATGAAAAAAAAGCCATTCTTTTTATTATTGCTATCAGCAGGTTGCCTCTTCACGGCCTGCTCGAACGAAGACAAAATGGAGGGGCCTGAAGAGAAGTCCATACCAGTGGTGGTGAACGTCACGGAAGAGCCGATGCAGGCAATCTCCCGTGCTGCCGTAACAACCACAGGCTCGCTCGAGAAGTTCTACATGGACTTCTACTCCGACGACTGCTGGAATCATTACACTTACAGGAAATCTGGCAGCGGCTGGAGCAGCACCTTGTCCTGGCTTGCCGCTCCCGATTCCTACCCCATCACATTCTATGCCTACCACGACAGCGATACAGAAGGCTCATCAAGACTGAACGGTAGCTCCAACCCCTATCTCTCTGTTTCTGTAGAAGAGAACGCCAGCACGCAGCACGATGTCATTGTGGCCATGAGCAAGACGTTCACCTATGGCGAAAGGGGCAGCACAGTGAATCTCAGCTTTAATCATATCTGCTCTGCCGTACAGTTCAACATCTGCAAGACAAGTGGCATGAGCGACTACGACATTACCGTCAAGGAGGTGAAGCTTTGCAACGTGATCAAGACAGGAGACTACTATTACAAATCCGGCACGTGGGATCTTTCCTCCAGCACCACTACAGACTATACGCTTTATAGCACGGACGGCTTTGAACTGACAACCGCATCGAAAGAATTGATTGCTGGTGATGACTATATGTTTATGATTCCACAAACCCTGACTCCTTGGGACAAGATTTCAACATTAGGCAACACCTATATTCGCTTGCGCTGCAAAATCACCAAGAACGGCACCTACAAGATTGGAAGTGCAAACGAATGGGGCGACACCTATCTCGCTGTGGGCGACACATGGCAACAAGGCAAGAAACATACTGTTACGCTCCACGTCGGCACAGCTCTGCGCAATGCTTCCGGAACGCAAATCACGAAACTATGACAACGAAAAAGACATACGAGAAGCCCTGCTTCCTTGAGGTTACCATCATGCAGCAAACCCAACTGCTGCAGAACGTTAGCGTGAAAGAATGGGAAAAAGGCGACGACAAGAACTGGGGCGGCGACGAGCCTGACGAACCAAATGCGAATCAAACAAACTATCACGTCCAATGGCCATCATGACAATGCCTCCCATCATTCCTATCATCAGCTCACGATTGCCATTGAGGCCGATGCTTATTTGATGATGACTTTCTTTCCGTTGTTGATGTATATGCCGCGTTGAGTGGGCTTGTCTTGGAGGCGGCGTCCGTCAATCGAGTACCATGCATCGGCCATTCCTTCATCCCTCGGCTTCAGGGAGGCAATGCCCGTCGCTTCGGAGTCCTCGAAGTTCACAACGAAGTCGCGCACAAAGGAGCTGCCCGTGAGGTCTATGCGGAAATAGGCACGACAGGAACCTATCTGCATGGCGGCATCGGGATAATAGAGCATGTTGCCACTTCCAAGGTAGAGGAGCGACTTGTCCTCTTCGGCAATATACAGTGGCGAATAAAGTCCGAGGAAACTGACCTTTCCGTCTTGACTGGTAACGGCAGACGGGGCAGCACTGTTGACGGTCACGCCGAGGAAGACAGGATTGGAGAGGTCGTTGCTGATTGCCTCTTCCCATTTGATGATGTAGGGCTTGCCTGCTTCAATGCTTGCGGCGTCGGTGAAGTTCAAGGTCAACACTCCTGTCCGGGAATTGAAGTTGGAAGTCGTTGTGTCAAGTTCCTTGACAGAAGCGCCTGCAACAGGTGAGCGTCCACTCTCCGAGGCCGGGATGTTGAAAGGCAGGCAAAGGGTGTTCCAAGCGGCGTCGCTGTAGATGGTGCGACCGTCGAGGAGGACGTTCTTCGTCTGACCGCCATCTCCTGAAAGGTCGTTGTCGGCAAGATTATTCAGCACAAGGTTGACGATGATGTCTGTGGATGAGTCATTCATATAAAAACATCCGACAACCGTACCGAGGTTGTTGCCACAAATAGGGCCATTGGCAGCACGGTTGTCCTCATCGATGATGGCTCGCACAAAGCTGTTCCTGATTGTGCCGCCTGCATTGTTCTGCCCCGCAATGCCACCAAGGATATTGCCGGAAAGACTGCTTGTATAGGCTTCGCCCAAATTGTAGCAGTTCGCAATGCTGCCAGAGTTCTCACCTGCAATGCCGCCCACGCGGGCTTCATTCCAGTTGCCATAGACAGTAACGCCCCGGTTGGCACATCCCACGATGTCGCCAAAGTTCTGCCCGGCAATGGCTCCAATGTAGCATGCATAGTCTTCGCCTACCACCACCGGCACTCCGTCCTGCTGTATCATCACGATGGTGACGGCCGACTTGTATGCCTCCGGCAGCAGTGCCTGCTTCATCAGCTTCAGGGTGACGTGGCTCACGCGGCTTTTGCGTAGCCTTTCGTATGCCTCCTCCACATCCTCGTAAGTCTTGCCCTTCTCCCTGGCGAAGAGCAGCAGCTCGACAAAGTCCTTCGGGCATGTCTCGAAGGAGGATGAGAAGAGCCTCCTGATGCCGTCGGGGGCCTGTCTGAGTGCCTCTGCGTTCCTCACCGCACCGGGCTTGTGGCTCAGGGTCGTAAGATAGTGCTCCAGCGTAAGCTTCCACAACCCGTCGGCAGTCTTCTCGTGCGCTGCCACCACGGTGCCTTTCTCCAGTACCTCTATCTTGTTGGTGTAGTCGCGCACCTTGACCTCCTGCAGTGTCAGCCGGTCCGGCACGGAGTATTACGCCTTGCCTACGGTGATGACCCCGTAGTTGTTAACCTTGCGCTCCACCAGCTGGAAACAGCCGAAGTCGTCGGTACAGGGCCGCATGGCGGCAAAGTCCTCCTCTGCCAGCCGTGCCACCTCTGCCGTGGCCTTGCTCTTGCCTGTCCTGTTCAGTTTCTCGCACACCCTGTCGAGATACGCCTGTGCCTCCCCGATGCTGTCAAAACGATCCTTCACGGAGAAGGCCTCCTTGCGCAGCACCTTGACGGTCTCCTCCACGGTGCCTTTCTCATTGCCGCGCCGTGCATTGCAGAAGCGCCACTCCAAGCCGTAGAAGTTAGACAGGTCGAGCAGGGCATCCGTGGGATGCTTCTCGCTGCCGACGAAGGACTTCACCGCTACGCGCATATTGTCGTAGACCATGCGCACGGGTATATGCCCGATGTCGTGAAAATAGTTTGTGAAATCAGAATGAATCTGGTCAACATTACCTGAAAATCTGGTCAACATATCGCAAACAATGGGAGGATTTTACGTTGTTTAAGTCGCATCCGATTTTTTGCTTGGTCAACATGGCCTGAAAATCTGGTCAACAAATTGGGGTGTTTAGCCAACACGTTCTGCACATATAACGTGCAGAATATGAGCAAAAAGAACCGAGGCAAGAACCTGTTTCCCAAGTCCTTGCCTCGTATTTCACTAATTATCAGCATTCTGTAGTTTATTCCTCTACAGCCGCCTGGGCGGCAGCAAAGTTTTCCCTATTTATAAGGGTTTTGCGGATGCGTTGTAAACTATTTGCAAGCTCATTTCTTTATGTTATTTCGTTTCTTTACTTTTGTTTTGTGCGTACAAAATTACAAAAAATAACTGACATGGCATAGGGATTTGCTATAATTAACACTTGTTTTTCATCATTGCATCTCTTTCTCAGTTTCTCTCGCGCGTACATTATTTATATACTAAAGATTCATCCACAGATATGCTAATGTATGTGGTTGAATCACCTCTTTTAAACTGAGATTTCTGTATTTTCCCTCGTATTTTAACACTTTAATGACTCGTGAAGTCGTAAAATTGTTAAAAAACGACTTTTTTTTTTGCAAGACACCCTCTTCCAAATAAAATGGCTTTCTTTGCAGCGAAAAAAAGTTTTCACATGATGATACAGTTCTCCGATAAGTTGGTGCCTTACGAGGTCTTTATAAAAGATCTCGCCCGGGAGATAGTCGCTCAGACCACGGAAGTCCTCCGTGAGCCTAACGACATTATCTCCCAAAATAAGGCATTCAAATTGTTCGGAGCTGGGAATGTACGTCGATGGGTGAAGGAGGAGAAACTTATTCCCGTCAGTAAGCGGCCAGGGAAGATAGAGTACAGGGTGTTCGACCTAAAAAGACTTCAGGAACGCCAACAAGATTATTTTACTTCAACTAAAAATATATAAGGTATATGGGATTCATAATAACAGATCGAAACATCGTGTACTGGAGATGGTATACAGTTCCTGGTATGCTACATCTATTCATGCATCTAATCTTGATGGCTAACTTCAAGGAAGGGATGTGGCGCGTGATTATTTTTCAATTCCTTTGATTATCATTTTAAGAGAATAGTTGTTGTCATTATTTCGATGCTATAAACTATTGGTAGTCACTACTCTTAATAAAGTGCCACCATTTGAACTTATCCAGTCAAATGGTGGCACCCGATTATGGTATTACC
>ERZ809472.131-NODE-131-length-20648-cov-7.476813_pt1 | contig 20648 bp, 21 predicted proteins | sample MGYA00521274_ERZ809472 | MGnify/ENA primary metagenome ERZ809472 (study PRJEB31581, sample SAMEA3312791) | metagenome | study: EMG produced TPA metagenomics assembly of the PRJEB8939 data set (Metagenomic analyses of Rumen microbiomes reveals... | reverse complement strand
CCTAAAATCCAATTTACCAAAAGAAGCAGCGAAGTAGTGTCATAGCGTAATAGCGTTAAAATTTTAACTATAACAGAAAAAGTTTGGTGGTTTCGAGGAAAAACACTATCTTTGCAGCAGATTTGTACAACTAATTAAATTTGAAATTATGAAGGACATTGAACCAACAGATCTACGTGCTTTTATCCAAAGCAAGATTTATGTTATCCGTGGTATTAAGGTTATGCTTGACAGAGATCTGGCAGACCTCTATGGTGTTGAAACAAGAACCTTGAATCAAAAGGTAAAGCGCAATATTAGGCGTTTCCCACCTGACTTCATGTTTCAGATGACAAAGGAGGATATCGAAGAATGGAAATCACAAATTGTGATATCCAATTCCATCAAAATGGGACTTCGTAAGCTCCCATACGCTTTCACTCAATTAGGAGTAGCCATGTTGACTATGACACTATGACACTGTTTCTTTTAGTGATGAAGGTCAGATTTTTGGGATTTATGGAAGAAATTGGGAAAAAGTTTCGTATCTTTGCATCCCAAATAAATAAAAAGAGATGATCGTCTGTATTGCAGAGAAGCCGAGCGTGGCACGGGATATTGCCCGTATTATCGGGGCGACAGCCTCCCACGACGGCTATATGGAGGGTAACGGCTATCAGGTGACGTGGACCTTCGGCCACCTGTGTACGCTGAAGGAGCCGGGTGACTACACCCAGGCCTGGAAGCCGTGGGCACTGACACAACTGCCCATGATACCCCAGCGCTTCGGCATCAAACTGATCGAAGACAACGGCATCAAGAAGCAGTTTGCCATCATCGAACGGCTGATGCAGGCCGCCGACGGTATCGTGAACTGCGGTGACGCTGGACAGGAGGGTGAACTCATCCAGCGGTGGGTGATGCAGAAGGCCCAGGCGAAATGTCCCGTGAAGCGCCTGTGGATCTCGTCGATGACCGACGAGGCTATCCGCGAAGGTTTCGCCACGCTGAAGGACCAACAGGACTACCAGCCGCTCTATCTGGCAGGACTCTCGCGCGCCATCGGCGACTGGCTCTTGGGCATGAACGCCACGCGCCTCTACACGCTGAAATACGGTCAGAACCGTCAGGTACTCTCCATCGGACGTGTGCAGACCCCTACCCTCGCCCTCATCGTGAACCGCCAGAAGGAGATCGAGAACTTCAAGCCCGAACCCTACTGGGTGCTGGCGACGGTGTATCGCGACACTACCTTTACGGCCACAAAGGTTGCGAGTAAGCGAGAGCAGGCCCAAACAGGTTTGGAGGCTGCCGAGCGTGAGCAACCTCGAACGGAGTTCAAGGGGAAGTTCACCTCGAAGGAAGAGGGCGAGAAGGCTTTTGAGACCATCGAGGGCAAGCCCTTCACCGTAACGAAGGTGGAGAAGAAGGAGGGCAAGGAACAGTCGCCCATGCTCTACGACCTCACCTCGCTGCAGGTGGATTGTAACCGAAAGTTCGCCTACTCGGCTGAGATGACGCTCAACCTCATCCAGAGCCTCTACGAGAAGAAATACACCACCTATCCGCGTGTGGATACGCAATACCTCTCAGACGATATCTATCCCAAGTGCGGACAGATCATGAACGGGCTGTTCCAGACGAAATTCGGGGGTATCCCGTTCTACGCGGAACTCATCAAGCCCATTGGTGGCAAACCGTTGAAGAAGACCAAGCGCGTGTTCGACACCTCGAAGGTGACGGATCACCATGCCATCATCCCCACGGGTGTGATTCCCACGAACCTCACGGATGCTGAGAGAAACGTGTTCGACCTCGTGGCCAGACGATTCATCGCCGTGTTCCTGCCCGACTGTAAGTTCTCGACGACAACGGTATTGGGCGAGGTAAAGGGTGAAAACGAGACCGTAGAGTTCAAGGTGACGGGTAAGGAGATCCTTGATCCAGGCTGGAGAATCGTTTTGGGACTGGAGAAACCGAAAACCGAGGAGGATGAGCAGAAGAAAGAGGATGACGAGGAGCGTACGCTGCCTACCTTCGTAAAGGGCGAATCTGGCGACCATAAGCCCACGCTCACGGAGAAATGGACCACGCCCCCGCCCTATTACAACGAAGCCTCGCTGCTCCGTGCCATGGAGACGGCGGGTAAGTTCGTAGAGGACGAGACTTTAAGAGCCGCCATGAAGGAGAACGGTATCGGGCGTCCGTCATCGCGCGCCTCGATTATCGAGACCCTCTTCAAGCGTCACTATATCAAGCGCGACCGCAAACGCCTCATCGCCACACCGACGGGCATCGAACTCATCGACCTGATACGCGAGGAACTGCTGAAAAGCTGTGAACTGACGGGTATCTGGGAGAAGAAACTGCGCGACATCGAGCACCAGAAATACGACGCCCAGCAGTTTATCGACGAACTGAAGGCTCAGGTGACGGAGATCGTACACGAGGTGATGACTGATCCCTCGAACCGTCGTGTCACCGTACTCAGCGACGAGGAACTGAAGAAACTGAAATCACCCAAGAAGCAATAAATCGCCAGGCATATCGTTATTAATAAGGTATGCGAAAGACTTCCGCCATATTTTCCATCTTGTTCTCCCTGCTGCTCATGGGCTGTGGGGCGGATCAGGCTTTGAAGAAAGGGGATAAGTTCTATGCCGTCGGTGAGTACTTCGATGCCGCCGCCCAATATCGTAAGGCCTACACCCAGACCTCGAACAAGGACAGGGCCTTCAAGGGTAAATGCGCCATGAAGATGGCCGACTGCTACCGTCGCATCAACTTCACCAGCAAGGCCATCGCTGCCTATAACAATGCCCTGCGCTACAAACAGGACGACTCACTGACGCAACTCTACCTCGGACAACTCTACATGAGAAACGGCAACTACAAGGAGGCCACCAAGCACTTTCAGGCTGCCATCGACAGTATGAGACTGCCTGACGAAGGCATCAGACTCGCGAAAAACGGACTGAAGGCGGCACAGTTGGCCCCAGAGTGGAAGAAACAGGGCTCGGACTATACTGTGAAGCGCGAGGCGCTCTTCAACTCCCGTCGTGCGGAGTATTCCCCCATGCTGGCGGGCGACGAAGACAACCAACTCTATTTCACCTCCACCCGTAACCAGGCGCAGGGCGACGAGTATAGCGGCATCACGGGATCGATGGCCGCCGATATCTTCATGTCACAGAAAGACGACAAAGGGAAGTGGGGCAAGCCTCAGGCCATCGACTCAGAACTGAACTCTGTGTTCGACGAGGGCGCCTGCTCGTTTACCCCTGACGGCAGGACGATGTATCTGACACAGTGCAAGACCGATCCTGACTACCCCAGATATGCCACGATCGTCGTTTCTAACCGCAGCGACGCTGCTTGGAGCAAACCCACGGAGGTGATGATCGCCAAGGACACGCTGTCGAGTTTCGCCCATCCTGCCGTATCACCCAATGGGGAATGGCTCTACTTCGTCAGTGACATGCCAGGTGGACTGGGTGGCTATGATATCTGGCGCTGTCGTCTGCTCAGCAACAATTCCGTAGGTGCTCCTGAGAATTTAGGGGAGCCCGTCAATACGCCAGGCAACGAGATGTTCCCAACCTTCCGTCCCAACGGTGACCTGTATTTCTCATCAGACGGTCATCCGGGCATGGGTGGTCTGGATATCTTCATCGCCAAGGGCAAGACCATCGAGCACCCGGGTTTCCCTCTGAACTCGCAGGGCGACGACTTTGGTATGACTTTCGAGGGTAGGCTTAACAAGGGATTCTTCTGTTCCAGCCGTGGTGATGCGAGGGGTTATGATCATATTTACAGTTTCTTTAACCCTGAGATCGTACAAACGGTGAAGGGCTGGGTGTATGAACAGGACGGCTACGAACTGACGGCAGCACAGGTATATATGGTGGGTAACGACGGTACGAACCAGAAACTGAGCGTGCGTGGCGACGGCTCGTTTACCCAGGAGATCAAGGCTGGTGTGGATTATGTGTTCCTCGCCACCTGCAAGGGTTTCCTGAACCATCAGGAGGAGTTGCGCGTGGCCCCCGTCACGAAGTCGGAGGAGTATGTGCTGCAGTTCCCACTGGCCAACATCTCTGCCCCCGTGCTCATCGAGAATATCTTCTACGACTTCGACAAGGCCACCCTGCGCCCAGAGTCACAGACGGCCCTTGACGAACTCGTGAACCTCCTGAACGAGAATCCGAATATCACCATCGAACTCTCGGCTCATACCGATTATAAGGGTTCCGACCAGTATAACGAACGACTCTCACAGCGACGAGCGGAGAGTGTGGTGAACTACCTCATTGACCACGGCATCGCCTCAGACCGATTGACGCCCAAGGGCTACGGTGAGGGCAAGCCGAAGAAGATCAAACGCAAGGTGGCAGAAAAATATCCGTTCCTCAAGGAGGGTGACGTCTTGACAGAGACTTACGTCACCTCGCTCCCCGAGGAACAGCAGGAACAGTGCAACCAGCTAAACCGTCGCACTGAGTTTATAGTACTGAGGACAACTTACGGCCTGTTCGATAAGGCAGGTAAATTACTACAAAAGCCAACACCACCAGCACCAGCCAAGGATTGACGGGAATCTCAGTGGTAGGTGTCGTCACGACGAACACCTCCAAGGCCGTCAGCACCATCTGCAGGAGACCAGTCATGGCCACCCTCATCAGTTGCATGCCACCAAAGGTGAAGAACAGGCCTAAGCCTACGATGACACAGAAGAAGGTCCACAGTCTGGAGAGACAGCGCACTTTATTCGTCTTCATCTCAGGCAGGTTCTGCATCACCCGCTCCGTGAAGCCGTTGTCTTCAATCTGCTGCTGGGCAGCCTGTTTGAAGAAATCCGCAATCAATATGTCGTCTTTATCTGTCATAGCCATTTTCTTTTAAGTAGTTTGCCATTTTTTCTTTTCCTCGCTTGAGATGCGACTTCACCGTGTTTTCGGGGATCCCTGTGATCTTGCTGATCTGGTCGATGGGATAGCCGTCGATGAGTTGCATCGTGATACAGCTGCGTTCGTCAGGCTTCAATAGGGCCAGGGCTGCGTAGATATCCATCTTCAGGGAGTCACTGCCTGATGCAGTCTTGCTGGCCACTGCCTTCGAGGTGTCGATATCTTCCGTCGGGCGACTGGCGCGTACGTGGTCGTAGAACACGTTGTAGGCGATACGCATGAGCCAGGTGGAGAAACTCGACATGCCCTTGAACTTCGTGATGTTCACATAGGCCTTGATGAAGGTATCTTGTGCCAGGTCGTCGCTCAACATCTCGTCGCCCAAGGTCTGGTTCAGGAAGAACCGACGGACAGGTGACTGGTACTTCCTGACAAGCTGGTCGAAAGCCCGCTTGTTGTGGAACACCGCCACCTGCGTCACGAGAGATATATCGTTCAGATCTGCCACCTCTTTTTCCTTTTTACTTTTCTAAGAGATTCTTTTCTGGCATACAAATCCAAAGAACGATGTAGAAGATCAGTCCACTAAAGCATGTGAACAAGGTAAGGAATGCGTATGCTACTCGTACCATTGTGGGGTCAAAGTCCAAGTACTCGGCGATACCGCCACAGACCCCTGCCCATACTCTGTCATTAGAGCGCATCAGTTTCTTTGTCATAGTTCTGAGTGTTTGAAGGGTTATTAAAATTACCTGGATTATTAAATTGAGAGTTATTGCCCTGAGGCCCTGCCTGACGGGCGATAAACCACTTGCCAAGGCCGATGAAGAACACGAGGGCACCGATGCCGAAGCCTATTTTGCCGATGATCAGTCCGAGGAAGATGGCCAGACCTATGCCTGTAAACATCTGGCGCATGCCACTCTGGTAATCGTCGCTATTTTCCTTGGCTTCCTCCTTGAATATATGATCAGGGATCGGCTGTCCTTTCTCCATGGCCATCTGGGCGAGCTTATAGCGCTGTCTGCGGTTCCTGTTGATGAAATAGACCACCATACTAATGACAATGATCGGGAAGAGCACGAAGAGGATAAAGAGGATACCCAGAACCAGTGCGATAACTCCGAAGACCTGTCCATCGGAAACATTTCCGAACACATCGTTGAAGAATCCATCCGGATCGTCGATACCTGTCGTAGAGACAGTAACTGTTCTTGTTACTCTTGACTTGTTGACGCTGTCGTTCGCGTCCACAGCCGTTGTGTCAGAAAAGGCTTCAATAGCATCCTTTGTCTTAGTGGTGTCCACCTGCTCCGTACGGGGCGTGTGGCGATGCTTCTGTGCTGCTGCGTCAGCATTCATGCTGAGCGTGAGCACCATGGCGATTGCAATTAATAACTGTTTCATATCTTTACTCCTTTTTACTTTTTATTCCTTTCGGATTTGTTTTATTTGTCTGTTTGACGAAACAAATCATAAATTAGTTGCAAAGATAGTGTTTTTTCCCATTTTTTTTTTAATTTTGCATGCAAAATATGCATTTACCTGAGGATTTTATACGAGAAACGCAGCGTATGATGGGCGAAGAGCGCTTCAACCGCTTCTTGGAGGCATTCAATGAGGATGCCCCCACCAGCATCCGTCTGAATCCGAGAGCCTCACAGCACAGGGGGACTGTCCCTCGTGTGAGCAGCGAAGCGGATTACACAGGGACTGTCCCCCCTGTGCAACAAGTCCCTTGGTGCCCCGAAGGCTTCTATCTCCCTGGCCGTCCTCAGTTCACATTCGATCCCCTCTTCCATGCTGGCTGCTACTACGTGCAGGAGGCATCGTCGATGTTTATCACCCAAGTACTGCGTCAATTTGTCAAAGAGCCAGTGGCCATGCTCGACCTCTGTGCAGCACCTGGAGGAAAATCGACGGCAGCCATTACGGTACTACCTGAAGGGAGCACACTCACGAGCAATGAGCCTATCCGCTCACGTTATCAGATTCTCGAAGAGAATATCACGAAATGGGGCTATAACAACTGTAGCGTCACCAACCTCTATCCTCGCGATTTCCGTAAGAAGAAGGAGAAGTTCGACGTGATTCTCTGCGACGTGCCCTGTTCTGGTGAGGGGATGTTCCGTAAGGATCCCAACGCCATCAATGAGTGGAGTCTGCAGAACGTGGAGAAATGCTGGCGCCTACAACGGGAGATCGTCGCCGATGCCTGGGAGTGTCTGACCCCCGGGGGAATCCTCATCTATAGTACGTGTACCTATAATACAAAAGAGAACGAGGAGAACGTGCGCTGGATCATGGAGGAATACGATGCTGAGATTCTCTCCGTACCTACAGAACCCTCTTGGGGTATCACGGGTTCCTTGCTCGCAGGTTTCGAGGCACCCGTCTATCGCTTTATCCCCGGCTTCACCCGTGGCGAAGGCCTCTTCATGGCCGTATTAAGAAAAAAGGGCACACTGGGGCCTGGCCCCATTGTGCCCTTGGGACCTGTCCCCAGTGTGCACGACTTTCCCAAGGTCGATCTCCCCTATTTCGAGGCGCTGAAATATCTCCGAGGCGAAGCACTCGTGCTGCCTCCTGACACACCAAAGGGATTCGTGACCGTCACCTATAAGGGTTTTGCTCTGGGAGAAGTGAAGAACATCGGCAACCGTGCCAACAACCTCTACCCCAAGCCCTGGCGCATCAAGACTACCCACTTACCAACAGAAGAAATAAAAATCATAGATATATGAAACAGTATTTAGACATCCTCAACCGCATCCTGACGGAAGGTACTGAGAAAAGTGACCGTACTGGCACTGGTACCATCAGCATCTTTGGTACCCAGAGCCGATATAACCTCGACGACGGGTTCCCCCTGCTGACCACGAAGAAACTCCATCTGAAGAGTATCATCTACGAACTGCTGTGGTTCCTGAAAGGCGATACCAACGTGAAATACCTGCAGGAGCACGGTGTAAGAATCTGGAACGAGTGGGCTGACGAGAATGGCGAACTGGGACCCGTGTATGGTCACCAGTGGCGCTCGTGGCCCGATTACAAAGGGGGAACGATAGACCAGATTCAGTATGTTCTGGATCAGTTGAAGAACAACCCTAACTCCCGTCGTATGATCGTCTCGGCCTGGAACGTGGCTGAGGTGAACGAGATGGCCCTGCCGCCATGTCATACGATCTTCCAGTTCTATGTGGCTGGTGACCGTTTGTCGCTCCAGTTATACCAGCGCTCAGCCGACACCTTCCTCGGTGTGCCTTTCAACATCGCCTCGTATGCCCTGCTGCTCCAAATGATGGCACAGGTGACGGGTTATAAGCCTGGCGACTTCATCCACACCACGGGTGACACCCACCTCTATCTGAACCATATCGAACAGGCCAAACTCCAGTTGGCCCGTGAGCCCCGTCCCCTGCCCACGATGAAGATTAACCCCGATGTGAAGAGTCTCTTCGACTTCCAATACGAGGACTTCGAACTGGTAGGCTATGATCCCCATCCACATATTAAAGCAGAAGTAAGCGTATGATTTCCATCATAGCAGCGGTGGCGAAGAACAGGGCCATCGGATATAAGAACAAACTGATTTATTGGCTGCCCAACGACCTGAAGCGTTTCAAGGCACTCACCACGGGTCATACGATTATCATGGGACGTAACACCTTCCTCTCACTGCCAAAGGGAGCCCTACCTAATCGTCGTAATATCGTACTAAGTCGCAGTGCGAAGGCTTTCGAGGGCTGTGACGTCTATCCCTCATTGGAGGAAGCCCTCCAGCACTGCGCTAAAGACGAGGATATCTATATCATCGGAGGCGCAAGCGTGTATAAGCAAGCGCTCCCTCTGGCAGACCGTCTCTGTCTGACAGAGATCGACGACACCCCTGCAGAGGCCGACACCTTCTTCCCACCCTATGATGACTGGAAAGAAGAAAGCCGTGAATACCATCCTACAGATGAGCGTCACGACTTCCCCTACTCCTTCGTAGATTACGTCAGAGTCTGACTATTCCAAGGCGGGTCGTTTAAGAATGCGATAGCCGTAAATGGTGACTACCAGGAAACAGATCCAAGGTAGTACGAACGAGACATTGGTGGCTGGTATATCACCTATCTTACCCATATCGATAATCAAAGCCTGGAACGGGGGCAACACAGAGCCTCCGAGGATGGCCATGATGAGTCCTGCAGCACCAAACTTCGCATCGTCGCCTAACCCGTCGAGGGCGATGCCATAGATGGTGGGGAACATCAGTGACATACAACCACTGACGCAAACCAGACAATAAACACCCAAGCGATTCTGGAACAAGATAACACCAACAGTAAACACCATCGCCAGAATTCCGAAGATCATCAGCAACCGGGCAGGCTTCATGTATCTCATCAGGAAGGTGGCAATAAACCTTGAACAGATGAAGAACACCATCGCATAGATATTGAACCGCTGCGACAGCACCTCAGCACTCTGCTCGTCCATGCCCTCAGCCATGAACACACGCGTACCATATTGGATAATAAACGTCCAGCACATGATTTGGGCACCCACGTAGAAGAACTGGGCAATCACTCCCTCACGATAATACTTCAGTTTCACGATCCGACGCACGGTGGCAAATGGATGCACATCGTGGTTCTGGTCTCCACTCTTCGGCATCTTCGTAAAGAGAATCAGGAAGAAGATGGCAGCGATGATCACACCAATAATCAGGTAAGGCGATATCAGAATATTGAGATCCGCATTCTTCAGCGCCTCAAACTCAGTATCATCGAGCAGAGCACGCTCATCACTGCTCAGCGGATTGAGTTTGGCCTGAATATAATTCATGGCCACATACATACCAATGATCGAACCACAGGGATTAAAGCACTGTGCCATGTTCAGGCGACGCGTGGCCGTCTCCTCTGGCCCCATAGTAAGGATATAGGGATTACATGACGTCTCGAGGAACGACAGTCCGCAAGTCATGATGAAATAGGCGATGAGGAAACAACCATAGATGCCCACAGCCTTCGCAGGGAAGAACAGTAGGGCGCCGATGGCATAGAGTCCAAGCCCCATCAGCACACCCGCCTTATAGGAGTACTTACGGATGAAGATAGCGGCAGGAAAGGCCATGCAGAAATAACCGCCATAGAAGGCCACCTGTACCAGCGTACCATCAGTGACGTTCATACGGAAGATCTTCGAGAACGCCTTCACCATCGGGTTGGTGATATCGTTGGCAAAGCCCCACAGGGCGAAGCAGAGCGTCACGAGGATGAACGGCAGCAGAAAACTGACGCCGTCTTTAGTTATCAGAGATTGTTGTTGCTTTTCCATATCACACGAATTTGACGAGAATACGGAACACCTTACCAGGCTGCTCAGACCACTGTTGCATGGCCTGGGGCGCATCCTCTGGAGTCACCACATTAGAAATCAAACGATCCACAGGACAATTGCCACCCTGCAGATAATGAATCACAGCTCTGAAATCCGAAGGCTGGGCATTACGCGAACCACGGATGTCGAGTTCCTTCTGAACAAAGAACTTCGTCTGGAACGACACCTCTGTCTTGGCATAGCCGATACAGACGACGCGACCCGTAAAGGCCACCTCGTTGACAGCCATGTTATAAGTCACAGGACTACCCACGGCCTCGATGATGACATCAGGACCAAAGCCCGAGGTGATCTCCTGCAGACGGGCATGCACATCTTCCTGGATGGTATTGATGGCGTAGGCAGCACCCATCTCCTTGGCCAGGGCCAACTTCTCGTCGTCGATATCAGCAGCAATCACTGTAGCACCACGCAGGGCAGCACGTACAATGGCGCCCATACCCACCATACCACAGCCGATGACCACCACCACGTCGATATCCGTCACCTGAGCACGGTTGACAGCATGGAAGCCCACACTCATGGGTTCTATCAAGGCACAGGTACGGGGATCAAGACCCTCTGCAGGAATCACCTTCTCCCAAGGCAGGACAATCCGTTCGCGCATGGCCCCATTACGCTGCACACCCAACGTCTCGTTATGTTCGCAGGCATTCACACGAAGGTTACGGCACGAGGCGCACTTGCCACAGTTGGTATAGGGATTGCAGGTCACCACCATACCAGGCTTCAGGTGCTCAGGCACACCAGCACCCACCTGCTCGATGACGGCTCCCACCTCATGACCAGGGATCACGGGCATCTTCACCATTGGGTTCTTACCCAGCCACGTGTTGAGGTCGCTGCCACAGAAGCCTACATATTCTAAGCGCAGGAGCACCTCTCCAGCGTGTAGTTCTTGTTCCTCTACATTCACAACGTTCATCTGGCGCTCGCCAGAAATCTGTATTGCTTTCATTGTTTGATTTGACTATTTATTATTTGACTATTCACTCATGTTTTTGATGTATGGCAGATGTGGCAACTCACCGAAGCCATAGAACTTCTTGGCGTTCTCACCTAAGAACAGGCGTTTCTCCTCATCCGTCAGTTCCTGAGACTTCACCACGAAGTCGTACGACATCCTGTAGGTGATGGCAGTGATGGTGCGCGGATAGTCACTGCCCCACATCAGTTTCTCCATACCCACCAGGGCTGCAGCCTCACGGATGGCACGGATGGCCGAGGGGAAAGGATAGAACTCCGAGTTGTAAAGCCACGTGATACCACCCGACTCTATCATCACGTTCTCGTGGCGCGCCAATAGGATCTGTCTGCGCCAACTCTCATTCTCCCAACAGGGAATCTGTGGGGGATTAGCCATACCTAAATGACCGATGGCCACACGGAGACGTGGGCACTCGGCGATGACCTCGCTCAGTTCGCTGACCTGTTTGTCGCCATCTTCGAGGGTGATGGAAAGAAACACATTGCGACGTTCCATCTCTCGGAACATCTTCAGTATCTCATCGCTGGTAAGGGGTTTACCCAATAATCGATGCCCAGGAATGGCAATGCCCTTAAAACCCTGATCCATCAGACTCACCGCTTCCTCATAGAAACCATCTTTCAGGTAATCCACCATGCCACAGGTGAGGAAACGGTTCGGATAGTGGCGCTGTACCTCTGCGAGATAGTCGTTCTGGATACCATCGATAAACTCCTGTACCACGACGGCTGCAGACACCTGTGCATAGTCCATATTGGAAAGGAACACCTCAGCCGTGTTCCTGCCGTCGATGATAAACGGTGGGATCATCTGCACCTCCTCGCCTAAGAAGATAGAGCGCCCGTTCTTCAGCGAACGGATAGGTTTTCCATCCCACGACGTATCCTGCTTGAGCCACAGATGACTGTGGGCATCGATGATCATGAGTTCTTCCATCTGACAAACATCTGGTCACCAATAATCATCCGTACCTCTGCCACCAACTGTTCGTCCAGGGGCTCGTTCACATACTGGATATTCTTCAGCACATTATCAGGATTGGCGCTGCTGAAGAGTGTCGTGGCAATACGTGGATTCATACTCGTCGAGAACTGGATGGCCAGTTTATCTATCGGATAACCTTTCTCCTGACAATAAGCCGCTGCCTTGGCACAGGCGTTCCTGAGATCCCTGCCTGCAGGATGCCAGATAGGGGCACCACGCTGAGAGAGCAATCCCATGGAGAACGGTGAGGCATTGATCACACCCACGCCGTGCTGTTCGAAGAAGCCCAGATAATCAGCCAACAACGTATCATTCAGCGAGTAATGGCAGAAATTCAGGATGCTCTCCACCACACCGTCGTCACAGTGCTCGATCACCCACTTCAGGTTCTCAGGCTGCAGGTCTGTGATGCCCACATGTCCCACAACACCTTTCTTCTTCAGTTCCACGAGGGCGGGCAGCGTCTCATCAACGATCTTCTGCAGACCACCTTCCATGCCAGCCTGAAACTCGATATCGTGGACATTAATCAGGTCGATATAATCCACATGCAGGCGTTCCATACTCTCATAGACACTCTCCGTGGCACGTTTCGCACTGTAGTCCCAGGTGTTCACACCGTCCTTGCCATAGCGCCCCACCTTCGTCGAAAGGTAGTACTTGTCGCGGGGGATCTCCTTCAGGGCCTTGCCCAATACCGTCTCTGCCTTCAGATGACCGTAGTAGGGCGACACGTCGATGAAGTTGATACCGTTATCCACAGCCACATGCACGGCACGGATACCTTCCTCCTCGCGGATGCCATGGAACACGCCACCTAATGACGAGGCACCGAAACTGAGGTTCGACACCTTCATGCCAGTCTTTCCAATCTCGTTATAAACCATATTTAGTGTAATATTTACTATTGTTCTGCAAAAGTACAACTTTTTATCGAGAAACAAACACTTTTCCCTAATTAATTTGTACCTTTGCACCTCGATTATGCGTAAACCAGTTTATAACATTAAGCGCCAAGTCCTGGTGTTCCGACATTTCGGGAACAAGGGCTACTCGCTCTTTGCCTGTCTGGGGCGTGAGGTGGTGTGTAGCGTACTCTCTGTAGCGACGCTGACCTACGCCTCGGCCGAGAGTGTCAGCACGGATCCCGTGGTGACAGACTCTGCCTCGATGACAACGGCTCGCGAGATGATGCTCGAGGAAGTCAGTGTGACGGGCTCGAGGGCGCCCCTGACGAAGAGTCAGGCTGCGAGAATGGTCACTGTACTGGAGCGTGCGGATATTGCGCAGGCCCCCGTACAAAGTATTAACGATCTTCTAAAATACGCCGTAGGCGTCGATGTGCGTCAGCGAGGCCCCATTGGTGCCCAGACGGACATCTCGATTCGAGGCGGTACCAGCGAACAGATCATCATCCTGCTCAACGGCATCAACATCTGTGATCCGCAGACGGGCCACAACGTGATGGATCTGCCCATCGACCTGAGCGAGATCGTGCGCATCGAGGTGCTCGAGGGGCCTGCAGGACGCATCTACGGCACCTCCTCGCTCGTGGGCGCCATCAACATCGTGACCCAGAGACCCCTCCCAATCTCCCCCTTAGGAGAGGAGAAATTACACCTGCGGATAGAAGTGGGCTCCTATGGCTATGCCGTCACAGCAGCACGCATACAACTCCCTCCCTACAAGGAAGGCTGGGGGGGGTCTCTCTCCGCTTCTTACAGTCGCAGCGACGGTTACTCACGCTCGAAGGCGGGTTCGCTGAACACAGACTTCAGTGGTTCGAAGGCCTTCTACCAAGGCCAGTACGAGGACGATGAGATCAGCCTACACTGGCATCTGGGCATCGCGGACAAGGGCTGGGGCTCCAGCACCTTCTACGCCTCGCCTAAATGGCAGGCCGACGACCAGTATGAGCACACCATGAAACTCTTCTCCGCCATTCAAGGAGCGACCAAGCGCGGACGACTGCACTTCGCACCCAGTATCTACTGGAACCAGAACCGCGACCGCTACGAGGGTTATCGCGGACAACCTGAGAAGATGGCCTACAACTACAACCGTACGGATATCTATGGTGTCAATCTCAGCAGTTACTTCGACTGGGTGGCAGGGCGCACGGCCTTTGGTGCAGAGTTGCGCAATGAGGATCTCGTCAGTGGCAACCTGGGAGAACCCTTGGCACAGACGCACCATATCAGCGGTACAGACCGCGACTATACCCTTGGCGTGAACCGCACGAACATCAGCGGCTATCTGGAGCACAATTTACTGTTCAAAGACTTCACCCTCTCCGCTGGTCTGGTGGCCGTGAAGAATTCGTGGAGTAATATGAACATGACCGTCTATCCAGGCATCGACATCAGTTACCGTCCAAATGACTACTGGAAACTGCACGCCTCGTACAACACCTCACTGCGGATGCCATCGTTTACGGAGATGTACTACAAACTGCAGGGCTATAGTGCTGATCCCCACCTGAAGCCAGAGGAGATGCAGGCCATCGAGGTGGGCACAAGGTGGCAACATCACGGCATCTGCGTCGAAGCCACCCTCTGGCACCACCATGGCACGAACATGATCGACTGGATCATGGACACCTCAAAGGGTGACGAAGCCGTCTGGCAGAGCGTCAATCATACAGAGATCAACAGTACAGGTTTTGAAGCCAGTGCGAGATTAAATGTTTCATGTCTTATGTTTCATGTAAGCTACAGCTACATCAACCAAGACAAAAAACAGGAGGAGGGCATCGTATCGCAATACGCCTTGGAATACCTGCGCCACAAGCTCGTCGGTAACCTCAGACTGCAACTGACGCGCCACCTCGACCTCGGGCTCATTGCCAGATGGCAGGACCGCGTGGGCTCCTATACTGACTTCGACGGCCACGTACAGGACTATCAGCCCTACTTCCTGACAGATGCCCGTCTGACGTGGAAACAAAATCAATGGAAAGCCTACATCGAGGCTAATAACCTCTTCGATGTCAGCTATCACGACTATGGCCTCGTGGAACAGCCTGGCCGCTGGTTGATCGCAGGATTCAACATCAACCTATAACAGAAGAGAGCCCTCATGTGAGGACTCTCTTTCTTATTTCTTCAGTTTGAATGAATTCTCAATGCTGCTGAGTTCAGCAGAGAACGACTTGTCAACCTTTAAGCGCTGCTCCACGGTATTGCAACTATGGATAACGGTGGAGTGATCGCGGTTACCAATGAGCTGTCCAATGCGCGAGGCGGGCATCTTCGTATATTTCTGGGCGAGATACATGGATATCTGTCGCACCTGCACATAGTCGCGCTTACGACTCTTGCTGAACACATGCTGCTGGTTGACACCGTAGTGACGACATACCTTCTCTAATATATCGTCGATGGTGAGCGGATGATTGTCCACCTTCACGGCGCGCTTGATGACGCGCTCTGCCAGACGCATGTCGATGTTCGAGTTATAAACGATCGAATAAGCCATCAACGAGTTCACCACACCCTCCAGATCACGCACACTACCATTGGCTGTCTCAGCGATAAACTGGATCACATCCTCAGGGATCTTCAGACCATCGCGCTTACACTTGGCATTGAGGATGTCGATGCACAACTGCACGTTGGGCTTCTCCAGTTCTGCGATCAGTCCACAGGCGAAGCGCGTCAGCAGACGGTCCTTCATACCCTGCAGATCCACAGGCGGACGGTCGCTGGCCAGAATAATCTGCTTGCCACAGCGGAACAGGTGATTGAAGATATGGAAGAAGGTGTCGAGCGTCTTCGGGGAATTCATCCACTCCTGGATATCATCGACGATCAGCACGTCGATCGACTGGTAGAAGTTGATGAAATCGTTCGTGGTGTTATGGCGTACCGAATCCGTGAACTGCACCTGAAACAGACGGGCCGAAACATAGAGCACGCGTTTCTGAGGATAGGTCTCCTTGCAGCGCACGCCGATGGCATTGATCAGGTGGGTCTTTCCACAACCAGAGGGACCAAAGACAAAGAACGGGTTGAACGTGCTTTTTCCAGGATGCTCTGCGATTGAGAGTCCCACCGTACGGGGCAGCTTGTTCGAGTCGCCCTCGATGAAGTTCTGGAAGGTCTTCTTCGGATCCAACTGAGGATTCAGCTGCTGGGGCGTGGCGGCATCCAGTGTCGTGGGCGACTGGTTGGCACGCGTAGCAGCCTCCACCTCGATAGTCGGGCCGTCGCTCTCCACATCCGTCGTCACGTCGCGGTCATTACCGGCATGAGCCTTCACCTCCACGATCCTGTAACTGAGTTTGACATCAGCCCCAAATACTCGCGCGAGTACCTTACTTAATAGTCCTACGTAGTACTGCTCCAAGTACTCATAGACGTACATACTTGGAACCTGCACCAACAACTCATGCTGTGTCTCAGAGTAGGACTCAAAGACCAATGGTGCAAACCACGTTTTAAACTGTTGCTCGGTAACATTTGCCCGGATCAGACTAAGGCAGTTGTCCCAGAGCGCCTGATGACTATTGTTCATTCGGCGATGATATCAAATTTTTGACTTTAGACTGTTAGGTCTTTAGATTTTAACTAGATTCGTTTACAGGTGCAAAGGTCGCATTTTTTTTTCGTATTTGCAAATCCTCAAAACCGCCCCTTGTGTTGACATTCGTTCGTAACTCCTTAGCCTATGGGCATTTATGATGTTTCACACAGAATACTGCAATTTTCGCTATTTGCAAAATTCTAAAGCATTGGTTTTCAGTACATTATCTACGTACAGAAAACATTAACACTCTTTTAAATTCGTTTTTTCGTCACTAGTAACACCACGAAATTAAGCACTTTTGAAACTATTGACCTAAATTATGAGCAGCATTCTGTTATTTAGACAAATTTTAAATTACTTATCTTTTTTACCAAAGACGGAGAAGTGAACATAGCGCTTCGGATGTGCCTTAAGGTCGATCATCAATGAGTCGGCATGCATCATCGTCGCATTCAGGTTATTATAGAGTTCAGGATCGCGCATCAGCAGTCCGAGGGTACCCTCGTTGCTGTTCAACTTGGCCGTCATCTGCTCCACATTCTGGAGGGTGTTGTTCACCTTCGCCATCGTGGCAGCCAGGTCCAGTTCGTTCAGGTTGCGCGTCAGGTCATTGGCATTGGCGAGCATCCCGTCAGCATTCTTCACCAACTGTGGCATCTGCTGGTTCAGCGTGTTGGCCATCGCATGAAGTTCGTTGGATGTCGATACCAGACTTCCAGTGATCTGGTCGATATGGTGCAGCGAATTCCCAATGGCAGGATCAGACAGCAGCAGATTCACGTTCATCAGGATAGAGTCCAGTTTGGGCAGCATCGCCTGGATCTGTGGGATCATACCTGCAGCCAGCGCCAGCGCTCCCTGCTGCGGTCCACCGCTGATGGTGTCGCCAGGAGCCAGCATATCAGCAGGATTAGGACCTAGGACCAACTCCAGTTTGATGTTCCCCAGCAGATCACTGGCTATCTCCGCCTTACTGCCTTTAGGCAAGCGCATCTGGTTGTCGAGTCCGATTACGGCTACGATATCACTCTGGTTCTTATAGTCGTAGATGATATCCTCGACCACACCCACCCTGTAGCCGTTAGCATAGATAGGACTGGAGGCGGAAAGCCCACTGATATCCTTGAACTTCACATAGTAGTTGCGGTCTGTGGAGAATATCGTCAGTCCTTTCAGGAACTGCAGTCCAAAGTACAAAACTATGATTCCGACGATGGCCACTAGGGCAATCTGTATTTCCTTCTTTCTCATATCTTATTTCATTTTTCTTGCTTCATTCACATCAATTCTCTGTCCATCCTTGAAAGCGACGATGAAAGCCTCTGGGAACTTCTGTGCCACCTCTTTACGCAGGCGGTAGATCTCATCGTAATCCTCCGAGGCACCCACCGTGTATTTATATAACCCGCCTTCCTGATAGAAGTCGGCATCCTTCCGTCCCTGTAGTCTGGCATCCCCCGTTTTGATCTTCGACGAACTGGCCAGGATCTGCACCTTATATATAGGACGCGTAGGCTTTGCTTCGACGGGCTTTGCTTCGACGGGCTTTGCCTCGACGGGCTCAGCCACCACAGGCTTAGATACCAAAGGCACTACAACGGGCTCCGACTCTGGAACAACACTGTCCTGAGGTTCCTCCTTGTTCACAGGCTGTTCCTCTCTCGGCTCCACAGGCTTCGGCTCCACAGGTTTCTCCTCTTGCTTCTTGGAAGGCTGAACTTGCACTTGCTCCTGTGGTACAATATGTGGGATCTCCACCTCTTTCTTAGCGGGCTCAGGACGGTAGGGGATTGTCGAGTTCTTATCGAACTTCTGCTTATAGGCCATAAAGGCGTTAAAGAGTCCCTTGGCATATTCCTCCTCAGCAGCCTTCGAGACCATATACTGTTCCTCATCACGGGTGGTGATAAAGCCCAGTTCCACCAGACAGCCTGGCATCGATGAGAGGCGCAGCACGGCGAGGTTATCCTGTTGGGCACCCATGTCCTGACGCCCCGTCGCCCTGCAGACATACCGCTGCATCAACTTCGCCAGTTCCACGCTGTTCTCCATGTTCTTGTCCTGGATGAACTCGAACATGATATTGCTCTCAGGAGAATTAGGGTCATAACCTTGGTAGGTCTGCTGATAGTCCTTCTCCAGCAGGATAACGGAGTTCTCGCGCTTGGCCACCTCCAGGTTCTGCGTCACGCCCGTATTCTTTCCCGTCCGTTTGCTGGTGCCTAATGTATAGGTCTGGAAACCGCGTGCCACCCTACCCTTAGGCAGGGCGTTGATATGCACGGAGATAAACAAGTCGGCCTTGTTCTGGTTGGCGATCTCCGCACGACGGTAGAGTTCCACGAACCTGTCGGTCTTACGGGTATAGATCACCTTCACGTCAGGGCAGTTATACTCTACCATCCGTCCGAAGGCAAGGGCGAACTTCAACGTCAGGTTCTTCTCCTTCGAAACGGCACCGAGGGCTCCTGTGTCATGTCCTCCGTGGCCGGCATCAATCACCAGCGTAAAGGGTTTGTTCGCAGCGTTGACAGAAACTGCGAAACAACATATCGTTATCAGAAATAAAACAAATCTCTTCACCTTTTACTTTTTTACCTTTTTACTTTTTCCAGTGTACTTCCACACTGGCCCCCTGGCAGTCAGCGCCCATCGGGGGATTCAGTTTCGTCAGCGTCAGGTCGATGGAACTCACCTGAGGAAAAGCCTTTTCAATAGCCTCGGCGATACGGCCCGCCACATGCTCCAGCAATTTCGACGGCAGCAGCATCTCCCGTTCCACAAGCCGATAGAGGGCGGCATAGTCCAACGTATCATTCACGTCGTCGCTCGCCATCGCTGTCGCCAAGGGATAGCCCACCCTCAGCGTCACGAGGAAATCACCTCCCACCTGTCGCTCCTGGGGCATCACCCCATGCAGCGCACGAAAGCGCAACCCCTCCAACCTGATATAGCTCGCCTCAACTTTCAATGATCAATCCTCAATATTATCCACCTCATCATGAGCACCTGGCAAATAACGCTTCAGCGCACGCTCCACACCCGTTTTCCAGGTGTTGATGCTCTCGTCCTTCAACGACAGCGAACCCACCAGACGGATCACATGCTCCAGTGGCATCCTGTAACGCAGCACACCAGAGATCAGCTTCGCATAATTCCAGTACTCAGGGTTGAACTTCTCCGACAGTCCCTCTACCGTGGTCTTGTAGCCGCGCTTGTTCTCAAACTGGAAGTCATAGCGCTTCGAACCGTCGGGGTTCACCTGCTTCAGGATCTTGCCATGGGTAACGGTCTTGGGGAGGATAATACCCTCCTCATCGTCCTGCAGACCAGTGAATATCTCATAGGGATAGCCGTCGAGCAGTCCGACAAGCGCCACCCATTTATCCTTGTTGTTCTGGAAACGCACCACATCGCACTCCAGAGCCTGCGGCCTCACCTCCGTCACCTCCGGACGGTGGTTCTCCTCAGCATTGATCACAGCCTGATTAGCCAAGGCCAGCAGACTGTCGGCCAACTCAGGTTTCAGGGCTTTCAGTCCGATCTCCAGCTGAGCCTTCACCTGCTCCTCCGTCATCTCGTTTCCCGACTTACTGCCAGCCGTCACCAGTTCCTGGGCAATACGCTGCAGCATCTCTTTCTTCATTTCCGTATCCATAATGTCACGATTTTGCGTGCAAAGATACGAATAAGTTTTCTATTTTGGGAAACTTTTGCAATAAATCTCAGGAAAAAGTTTCCCGTTTATATTATACTGAAAAGGTTGACACGCTATTACGCTATTACACTATTACGCTGCTTCTTTTGGCAAATTGAATATTGGGGTAAGTAGGGTGATGGCGCTTCTGTATTTTATATATATTATAACTAGC
>ERZ809472.129-NODE-129-length-20753-cov-11.689100_pt1 | contig 20753 bp, 14 predicted proteins | sample MGYA00521274_ERZ809472 | MGnify/ENA primary metagenome ERZ809472 (study PRJEB31581, sample SAMEA3312791) | metagenome | study: EMG produced TPA metagenomics assembly of the PRJEB8939 data set (Metagenomic analyses of Rumen microbiomes reveals... | reverse complement strand
CGTCACTATACCCAAAGCTTGGTTAACGCCAAATGTCTTCAAGACACTACACTAGGGAAACCAATAAAGGAATGTGTAGAGCCTGATGCTATATATGAAAAAGGTGGAACACGCTTTTATCTTGCATTAGGGAATAAGCACTATCGCAGGCTTTGGGACAGAATGGTTATCAAACGCAGAAAGGAGGTGTAATTCAATGACTGTAAAGGAACTCTATGAAAAAGTCGTCAGCGGCAAGATTATCAGCAACATAGAGTTGCAGCGTGCCATCGTTTACGACCGCGCCAAGCAGGAGCTGGTCATCGACAGCATCTATCATGGCATTCCCTTGCCCGCTTTTTATCTTTGGGAAAACGAGGACGGCATCCTTGAAGTGCTCGACGGGAAACAACGGATAGAGGCTATTACGCTGTTTAAGCAGGGCGACATCAAGTATAACGGAAAGACGTGGAAGGAATATGCCTACGACAGCGATGTGCAAGAAGTGATAGACCAAACGGAGCTGACCATCATCACCTGTAATGGAATGGAAGAAAAGAAGCGCGAAATCTTCAAGCGCATCAATACGCTGGGGGTTCCCCTCTCCCGCTATGAGGTGCTCAACGGTCTCTATCACGGCGAATATTTAGAGGGACTTGACTACTATATGCGCAACGATGCCAATGTCCGCAAGGTGTTGCCCACGGCCTCAATAGACCGTGGCGACAACAAGCTTCACCTGTTGGAGTACATCTATTACGTGCGCAACGACAGCCGTTTCCCTAAGAAAGACGAGCTGGATGAATATGTGAAGCAGCGCAAGGACGAAAGCTTCAACGACGAGGTAAAGAAGATAAAGCCCTACATCAGCTTTATCCGCGATGTGCTCAGCGACAAGTCTAAGATTCCAGCCGTGCTGAAGTTCAAGCTTGCCGTCAAGTACTTGAAAGAACGTGCCATCTGGCTCCAGCAAAAGGATGCCATCTGGAAAGAGGTGAACGAGTTCATCAAAAGTGAGGGCTACAAACTGTCACCAACCAAAGAAGCCGACATCGAAGCCATGATTCTCGGCATCGTCAAAAACCAGCGTGTTGACCCCAAGCGTCGCTTTACGCAAGATGACAAAGACCGTCTGCTCTCAGAAATAACTCCCGATGCCGATGGTCTCTACGAATGTGCAGTCTGCCACCAGCACTTCGCTCCCAACGAGTTAGAGGTTGACCATAAGACCCCCTGGAGTCTTGGCGGCAGGACGGTTCTCTCTAATGCACAATTACTGTGCAGTGCTTGTAATAGTAGGAAAAGTAATAACAATTAAAAAGGAATATAGTTATGAAAAAGTTAGTTTTAGTAAGTTTGCTATTATGTCTCGTTTCGCCAATAGGTATTGAGGCGAAAAAGAAAAAATTGTGTGATAATGTTTATTGGGAGATTACAGAAGATGGAACTCTCACAATATCAGGGTATGGTAAAATGCCGTCATGGAAGGAACCCTGGAAAAAACGATATGTAAGAAAGATTGTCATAGAAGAGGGAATAACCGAACTGGCCAGGGGCGTTTTTGAGTCACTATCATCCTTAGAAGAAGTTTCCTTACCTTCAACTTTAAGAGGTATAAATGCAGCTTTTTCTGATTCTTGGACAATAAGAAAACTCACATTAAATAATTGTGTATATTTGGAGTCTTCAACTGATTTTTCTCATTCGGGTTATTGGTTGTCCAAAATAGTTCAAGAAGACGGTGAGATCTTTTACATATTACGCAAAAAGTATGATGAATGTTACGGTGTTGTTCATTCAAATGGGACATGGATAGTTCCATTAAACACACAGGGAGGTAATTTTGATGGGTGTCGTGTAATAGATGGTAGTTATTATTGTATATTAGGGGAAAAAAGCAAAGAATACTATTATAGCTTATGGTCAAACGGGAAGAAGATAATAGATTCCAAAAAGTTTCTTAAGTTTTTGGGTGGTAAATATGTTCAAGAAACAAGTTACTTAAACTCCTCAACCATTTATTCTGTTATGGATATAAAAGGTAATGTAATTATTCCGATGAGCAAAGAATATGGATCTGTCTCCTATGATGTGGCAAGCAATACATTCATATGTCATAAACCAGGTTACAAATACATATTAAATGAGTCGGGGAAAGAAATTGGAATCCAAGAAGTACCTTATAAAGATTACGAGATTGAAAGAATTGGAAATTATTATAAAGTTGGTAAAGTTGAGGTAGAAGGAATTAATTATTGGAAAGTTTGGAAAGATGGACATTGTGGAATTACTGATCAAAGAGGCAAAATTGTAATTCCTGTAGAAATGGATGATATTAAGCCCTGCGGTGGAAATTATCTTGCATTTAAGTCAAATGGCTACTGGGGAGTAATTACGATTAATGGCAAAGTAATTATTCCTACAAGTCGTGGATATACATCAATTGGGCAATATAGTAGTACTCAAAAGACAATCCCTTTCTCCATGGATGGCTACAAAGGTGAGTGCAATCACTTGGGGGTACAAATATCAAAGATAAAGACGGATTCGGCAACTGAATCGTCTTCGTCAGGAGGAAATAAATCGAATACAACCACCACATCTGATAAAAATAAAACAGACACAAAGGAACAGAAAATCATCATTGAGCATCATCGTGACCCTGTGCCCGTTCAGCAATGGCAGGCATGTTGGGCCTGTGGGGGAATGGGAACAATGGGATGTGACAATTGTGGTGGCTCTGGTACAAAATACATAGGGGACAGGCTGCATATATGCTCTCGTTGTAACGGCCAACGATTGATTCCATGCAATATTTGTCATGGTAACAAAGGGCAATATACTACCGTTTACCAATGACAAATAGTACAGAATTATCGTACAGCCATTTGGAGTAAAGAGCGATAGCGACATAGACGTGGATGCAGGAAGGAACTACAGAGTATGTGCGGTTCAAGCAACTGGGCTACAGAAAAGACGAATTGAGCGATGCAACGGACAGAGGTTTACCGTTGCATCGCTCTATTTTAATCTGGGCCAATTCTAACCAAGGCTGAACAAACTATACAATAATTTGTATGATGTCACTTACAGCACACTCAGCGACACCCGCTTGCCCAGCCCTCCGAAGATATGGAAAAGAGCAGACAGTTGTATGTCAGTGTGGCCGTTTCCTATCTTTGAGATGTAGCTCTTCTTGGTACCAATTTACTTCTATTGTTCTCGAACGGTCTGTGTCTGTGCCACATAGAACTTATGCTTAGTTGACTTTTTATCTCCGCATTCACGACGAATATGTCACACCCTCAGTACGGAAATAATATAAATTTGGTGGAAATCGGTGTATATGCGAATAGAATTTGGTGGAAGGCACAAAAAGCGATTGTCATTCTTGACGGAAACAAAAAATAGGTGGAGTTTCGGGGCTAAAGTAAAATAAACTGGGGGTTTTAGAGTTATACTATTATAAGGAACTTGTAAATATGACATTATGAAGAAATTACTACTTCTCTTCGCCTTTTCCCTTTCTTTGACAGCACAGGCCCGTGAGGCCATCGTATCATCACCCGACGGCAAGCTTACCGTCACCGTAGTTGACAATGCCGGCCAGGCCACCTACAGCGTCAGTCTGGAGGGCACGACGGTCGTACTGCCGTCGGCGCTGGGATTCAAGGCCGATTTCGGCGACTTCACGAAGGGGTTGAAGATTGTGAACACCTCGGCCTCGCAGACCGACCGCGAATATGACATGCGCCAGGTGAAGCAGTCGCATTTTCATTATGTGGCCACGCTACTTACCGTCGACTTCGAGAACGCCGACGGGCAGAAGATGTCTGTGCAGTTCTCCGTGTCGGCTAACGACGTGGCTTTCCGCTATCTCGTTCCCCGTCAGAAGAACGACAATCCGAAGTCGGCAGTCATTTTCAGCGAAGCCACGGCCTTCTGCCTGCCTGGCGGCACCACCACTTTCCTCACTCCACAGAGCGACCCCATGATAGGGTGGGAGCGCACGAAGCCCAGTTATGAGGAGGAGTACACCGCTGACGCGCCGATGGACTCGAAGTCAAGGTATGGTCACGGGTATACGTTCCCCTGCCTGTTTAAGGTTCCTTTTGTTGTGCCCCAGTCGCAACTTGCAGGGCAGGCCTGGGTGCTCATCAGTGAGACGGGCGTCTCGTCGGCCTATTGCGGCTCACACCTCAGCGACTATTCTCCCGCTCTTCAATCCTCATCCCTCACTTCTGGGACTTACACCATTGCCTACCCCATGGCAGGGGAGAACAACGGGCGTGGTGACGCCTACGCTGGCATAGCTCTGCCGGGCAGTACGCCGTGGCGAACCATCACCGTGGGCACATCGCTGAAACCCATCGTGGAGACCACCATCGCTTACGATGTGGTGGAGCCGATGTATGAACCAACGGAGCAGTACAAAGGCGGGCGCTATACCTGGAGCTGGCTCATCTGGCAGGACAACAGCATCAACTACGACGACCAGGTGAAGTTTATTGACTTGGCGACGGCCATGGGCTATGAATATTGCCTGGTGGACAACTGGTGGGACCAGAATATCGGCCGTGATCGCATCGAACAGTTGTCGCGCTATGCTCAGTCAAAGGGCGTGTCCCTGATGTTGTGGTACAACAGCAACGGCTGTGAGAACGATGCCCCTCAGACTCCACGCGATTGCATGAACACTGGCATAGCACGTGACAAGGAGATGGCCTGGATGAAGAAAATCGGCGTAAAGGGCATCAAGGTGGACTTCTTCGGCGGCGACAAACAGGAGACAATGAAGCTCTACGAGGACATACTCTACGATGCCAACCGCTACGGCTTGCAGGTGGTGTTCCATGGCTGCACGCTGCCCCGTGGCTGGGAGCGCATGTATCCTAACTACGTGAGTAGCGAGGCTGTGCTGGCTTCGGAAAACGTGTTCTTCAGCGAAGGCGCGGCCCGTCGCGAGCCTTTTGACCTCACCATGCACCCCTTCTGCCGCAATGCAGTGGCCACGATGGACTGGGGTGGCGTCATCATGAACAAATATCTTTCGAAGGACAACAAGAGCCGCCATACCCGCAAGACTACCGATGCCTTTGAGATAGCTACTGCTTTCACCAACCAGACCGCCATACAGTGCATCGCCATGCAGCCCAACAACCTGGACGAACTGCCGCAGGAGGAGCTTGATTTCCTGAAAACCATCCCCACCACGTGGGACGAGACACGATTCATCGACGGCTATCCTGGTCGTTACGTCGTTCTGGCACGCCGACACGGCCAACAGTGGTACGTGGCCGGACTCAATGCCACCGCTGAGCCGATGCAACTGACACTGAGCCTCGACATGTTTGCTCCTGCTTCAACTGTGAACCAGTTTGTTGACCTGGCCGACAAGAAAGGCAACGTGAGCGGTGTGGCAACAAAACCGCTGAAGACGGACAAAAAGGGACAGGCAAAGATAACCATGCAGCCAAACGGTGGTATCGTCATCTTCTGAAAGTTTCTTTCGTAAGTAGGTCAAAAATAGTGATTTACAATAATTAACTAAAAATATTTAAACAAAACGGACGCTGTATTTATATTTTTATTACCTTTGCACACTCGAAAATAAAAAATCGACCATATAAGCCTATTATTCAACAAGTTACAATTAAATTCAGGGTAAAAAGATGAGACAGCTAAAAATTCAGAAAAGCATTACTAATCGTTCGAGCGAGGCTCTTGACAAGTATCTTGTCGAGATTGGCCGTGCTCCCTTGATTAGCATAGACGAGGAGATAGAGTTGGCACAGCAGATTCGTAAGGGCGGACCCGCCGGTGAGAGGGCCAAGGACAAGCTCGTCACGGCGAACCTGCGCTTCGTGGTCAGTGTGGCCAAGCAGTACCAGCACCAGGGACTGACGCTCACCGACCTCATTGACGAGGGAAACATTGGCCTGATTAAGGCAGCACAGAAATTTGACGAGACCCGTGGATTCAAGTTCATCAGCTATGCCGTGTGGTGGATTCGCCAGAGCATCCTGCAGGCTATTGCCGAGCAGAGCCGTATTGTGCGTCTGCCCTTGAATCAGGTGGGATCGCTGAACAAAATCAGCCATGAGATTAACCGCTTCGAGCAGGAGAACCAGCGTCATCCCTCGGTCAGTGAACTGGCCGAGATGACCGATATGGACGAAGAGAAGATCGGTCAGTCCATGCAGGCCGACAGCCATCATGTGTCGATTGATGCGCCTTTCCAAGACGGTGAGGACAACTGCATGCTCGATGTCATGGCCAGCGGCGATGATACCCGTACCGACCGCTACGTAGACCATGAGTCGATGGCTCAGGAACTGAACTCCGTGCTCAGTAAGGTGCTGAAAGACCGTGAGATAATTATCATCCGCGAGTGCTTTGGCATTGGTTGCCACGAGAAGGGACTTGAGGAAATCGGCGATGAGCTGGGCCTTACCCGCGAGCGTGTCCGTCAGATACGTGAGAAGAGTATTGCCAAGCTCCGCGACAGCGGTAACGCCAAAATACTGATGAAGTACCTTGGTTAAAAAAGTTGAAGAAACAAGCGGAATTGTTGTGAATTGACGTAAAAGGTAGTAACTTTGTGGCGATGAAACGCATGTTGATGCTCATAGTCACAATGGCTGCCTTAACCGCCGGCACCAGCGCTTCAGGAGAAAATCTTGACTCGCTGGTGCTTCATCGTATATATGACTTCAGAAAGGGCATCGGCGACAGTCTCCCCGAACTGACAAGCAATGTCTACATGAAGCACCTGTACCAAACCCATCGGCGGAATGTCACGCTGTGGGCGGTGCCTACGCTTTACACGATTGCCGGAGGAAAGAGGGCATTCGTCAGTGAGCAGTACGGCCGCTTCACCTTCAGGACCGACGGCGAGCACCAGTACCGTCGGCAGGCCTATTACACCACCATTCCACGGCAACGGAACACCATGTCGATTCTGCTGGAGTATATTACCCCCGACTTTTACGGTGTGACCATCTATGGAGACCATATTCTCTCGCCTTTCAACCGTGAGAACCGCTGCTTCTACCGATATACTGTCAGTGCACTTACCGACACGACTGCCACCGTCCACTTCCGGCCGCGCTTCGTGAGAAACACACAGTTGGTGAAGGGCAGTGCCACGGTCGATGTCAACACGGGCAGGGTAGGGACGGTCGTGATGGAAGGTGAGTTCGACATGATACGTTTCCGTACTCGCTCCACCATGGGTGACGACGGTTTGTGGGCACTGCAGCCTCACAGGATTGATACCCACGTGGAGTTCAAGTTCTTGGGTAACAGGGTGTCGTCTAACTTCGAGGCCATTTTCGGCTGCCCCACGATATTGCCCGACACGCTCGACGTGAGTGGTGACCGCCAGCTCATAGACTCCCTCCGACCCATACCGCTGACCGATGAGGAACGCTATGTCTATGCTGTCAACGACTATAAAGCTCCAGCTCAGACTCCTTCGCCAAAGGACACGACAGTTTCGGCTTCAGATAGCTTAGAGTCAGTATCGGGAAAGGAAGAAAAGGCTTCGTCAAAGCCACGCCACAACTACTTCAAGGAGATTGCCTGGGACATCATCGGCGAAAACCTGATTCACAGCATACGTGCTATGACTAACGACGGCAATGGATACTTTAAACTGTCGCCTATCCTCGATCCGCAGTATGTCAGCTATAGCCCCAGCAAGGGTTTCTCCTATAAGATGAGGCTTGGTGCACGATACAACTTTACTCCTGATACGTGGATAGAGACGAATCCCTATATAGGCTATAACTTTAAACTGCGTGAGTTTTACTGGGAAGTTCCGCTCTATCTGTTTTATAATAAGCGACTTAATGCTCATCTTGACTTCTCATGGGGCAGCGATAACCGTATAGGTAACAACGGTGTGCTTGAGGAGATTCGCCAGGAGCATGGCGACCAACCAGAACTTGCCGACAAGGTATTGGATCTCTTCGACGACCGGTATGTGCGCATCAGCAATGTCATTAGTCCCACGCGCTGGCTGACGCTCGAGACGGGTTTTGTGTTCCACCATCGTCATTCTCTCAATCCCCAAGAGATGGCTTCCTTCGGCAAACCCACAAAGTTCAAGTCGTTTGCTCCGTCATTAGGTGTGAAGGTACAGCCGTTGAAACATGGGCCTGTGCTGAGTGTTGACTACGAGCGTGGCTTGAAGGGTAACGATGTGAACATGACTTACGAGCGGTGGGAGACCGATTTGAGCATGAAGCACCGCATGCGCCATCTGCAGACTCTCAATCTGCGGGTTGGCGGAGGCTTATACACCACTCGTGGCAACAATTACTTCATGGACTATGCCAATTTCCGTGACAGTAACCTGCCTGAGGGGTGGGACGACGACTGGACTGGCAATTTCCAGTTGCTTTCTTCTGACAATTACAATGCTTCCGACTATTATGTGCGCGGCAACGTATCCTATGAGACTCCGCTTTTCATCGCTGCCTTCACACCCTTGCTGGGACGATACGTGGAGCGCGAGCGTGTTTACTGGAGTGGCCTTTCCATTTCTCATACCCGCATGTACTCAGAATTAGGCTATGGTTTTACCTGCCGCTATTTCTCAGTGGCGGTCTTTGCAAGTTTCCTTAATACACATTACAGGGAGTTTGGCTGTAAGTTCACCTTCGAAATCTTCCGCAGGTGGTAGTAATGGTAAAAAATCTGAATAATGTTCGCGGTATTCAGATTTTTTTGTACCTTTGCCCCGCAAAACCGACAAAGCATGAAAAAACTGAAGCTACTGTCAGTCATGGCCATACTGCTGGTGCTACTTACGGCAGCCACTACACCCAAGACAACCACCATCTTCATCATTGGCGACAGCACTGCTGCCAATAAGGACATATCTGGTGATAAGAAGGAGCGTGGATGGGGGATGGCTTTACAGTGCTTCTTCGATGATAACATCCTGATAGACAATCATGCAGTAAATGGTCGCTCTTCCTTAAGTTTTATGAATGAGGGACGTTGGGATAAGGTTTTGGAGAAGCTTCGGCCTGGTGATTATGTCATCATACAGTTTGGACATAACGACGAAAAACCAAGGGCTGACCGTCATACAGACCCAGGAAGCACTTTCGACTACAATCTGGCGAAATACGTTCGGGAAACACGCGAGAAAGGTGGTATACCCGTGCTGATGAACTGTGTCGTGCGTCGTAACTTTTTTGTCAAGGCTCCCGAAAATGAGGATGACGAGAAGTTGCGTACCACGACCTTTCAGGATGGTGTTAAGATGGTTGAGGGCGATACCCTCATAGACACCCACGGCCTTTACCGTGTAGCCCCGCGTGACGTGGCCCGCCGTATGAACTGTCATTTTGTCGATGCCAATGCTGTCACGCATGAGCTGGAGCAGGGGTTAGGACGTGAGGCCTCGAAGAAACTCCACATGTGGTTCCTACCCGGAGAAGAGCCAAGCGTACCTGATGGTCGGCAGGACAATACCCACTACAACATCCACGGAGCACATGTCGTTGCCCGCCTATTGGCCGACGCACTGTGCGAAGAGATTCCCCTGTTGGCGAAGTATCGCACTGATGCCAACATCACCGTTGATAAGAATGGCCGTGGCGACTATCTCTCGCTTACAGAGGCCATGGAGCAGGTAGACCAGACAAAGCCCACCACAATACAGATACTTGGCGGCGAATGGACAAAGCCCATGCTGGGAAAGAAATCCAAGGTGCAGTTCGTTCTTCGCATGGGTGCAACATGGAAAGAATGATAAACCAATCGAAAACAAAAAGTAAATCGTAAATTAATAATCATGTCACAACAAGCAATTCAAAAGACCTTGCGCGACTCCGCTGGAATGCGGTGGACGGCGCTGCTGCTCTTGGCATTGGCCATGTTCTGCAGCTACATTTTCATGGACATCCTCTCACCTATCAAGGACCTCATGCAGGAGACCCGCGGATGGGACTCTACGGCCTTCGGTACAATGCAAGGCTCGGAGGTGTTCCTCAATGTGTTTGCTTTCTTCCTGATTTTTGCCGGTATCATCCTCGACAAGATGGGTGTGCGTTTTACCGCTGTGCTCTCTGCCGTTGTGATGCTCGTTGGAGCCGTCATCAAGTGGTATGCCGTGAGCGAGTCGTTCATGGGTAGCGGCTTAGAGCAGTGGTTTACCGACAATCTGAACTACATCCCGCTTTTCGACGAACTGGGTGTCTCACCGTTCTACAAGGGCATGCCTGCCTCGGCGAAGTTCGCTGCCAGCGGATTTATGATTTTCGGCTGTGGCTGTGAAATGGCCGGAATCACCGTGAGTCGTGGTATCGTGAAGTGGTTCAAGGGCCGTGAGATGGCTCTGGCCATGGGTTCAGAGATGGCCTTGGCCCGTCTGGGTGTTGCAACCTGTATGATTTTCTCGCCCTTCTTCGCCCGCTTGGGTGGTCATGTCAGTGTCACCCGCTCGGTGGCCTTCGGTGTGGTGCTCATGTGTATCGCCCTGATTATGACCATCGTGTATTTCTTTATGGATCGCAAGCTCGACACACAGACTGGTGAAGCTGAGGAGAAGGACGACCCGTTCAAGGTCAGTGACATTGGCAAGATTCTCTCCGACGGTGGTTTCTGGCTCGTCGCCCTGCTCTGTGTGCTCTACTATTCTGCTATCTTCCCCTTCCAAAAGTATGCGGTGAACATGTTGCAGTGCAACCTTACGCTGACGCTCCCCGAGGAAGGCTCGTTCTGGGCATCCAGCACCGTCACCCTCGTGCAGTATGTCATCATGCTTGTTGTAGCCGCCGCCGGCTTTGCCAGCAATTTCCAGAAGAAACCTGGTGTTAAATACGGTCTGCTTGCTGTGAGTATTGCAGCCCTTATCACTTACTGCTACATGGGCTTCATGCGCCAGTCGGCAGAATCCATCTTCGCCGTGTTCCCCTTGCTGGCCGTGCTCATTACGCCCATTCTGGGCAGCTATGTCGACCATAAGGGCAAGGCCGCCTCGATGCTTGTACTCGGTTCGCTGCTGCTCATCGGCTGCCATCTCACCTTTGCCTTCATCCTGCCGCTGTTTAAGGGTTCTGTCGTAGGCGGTATTGTCATTGCCTACGTTACCATCCTGGTGCTTGGCTCCAGTTTCTCGCTTGTTCCTGCGTCACTTTGGCCTTCAGTTCCTAAGTTGGTAGATGCCAAGGTGATAGGTTCTGCCTATGCCCTCATTTTCTGGATTCAGAACATTGGCCTGTGGCTGTTCCCCTTGCTTATTGGCAAGGTACTCGATGCCACCAATCCTGGTGTCAAAGATCCTACGCAGTTCGACTACACCGCTCCGCTGGTGATGCTTGCCTGCCTGGGCGTTGCAGCCTTGGCGTTGGGTCTGGTGCTGAAGGTGGTAGACCGCAAGCGCGGTCTTGGACTGGAAGAGCCTAATATCAAGTAAAAATGTGATACATCCCGCCGTTGCTCTGACAGTATTTGCGGAGCAACGACTGGATGTATTCTGCGTTCTCTCTCACACGTTGTTCACGGCCGTCGTAGCCGTTGATGAGCACCACCAGATGCCGCGTTGTCAGTTGCATCTTCGTGCGCTCATGGTCGCTCGTAGGAGTGCCCACGCCGCCCTCGGCGTCACGGTATACAGGTAGGCCGTGAATGTTTATTTGTCCGCGTCCGATACCTTCGTAGGGTTCGCCCTCGCGCCCGATTCCCAGCGTCAGCGTGTCACCCACGAAGCGATCGGCATCAAAGCCGCCGATGCTGTAGCCGTATGCGATGGATGCCAGGTTCACCAAGTCTACCAGTGTGTCGCGCTGGTAGAGTGGTTTGCCTTGTAAAGCACGACGTATCAGGGCTTCAGAGGCGGGTCGGTAGCGTGACGGGTCCTTGCCGCAGATTTTGTATACCTGTCGCGTGGCGGCGATGCTTGTCATCTCCTTCAGCGACTCAGTAGTCAGTTCCTTGCGATAGCGCTCACATAGCGCTTCTATCTCCTGCCACAATTCCGCGCAGTAGGGGGTGTTCACCACCTCTGCCTCAACACAGGCACCCACAAACTCAGGGCATACCTGCTCGATTTCGTCAGATACAATGATTTTCATTTTCCTATTCAAACATAAAGGTAGAAACAGGCACGTATAATGGCGTAGATGAAAGTCATGGCCAAGACGGTGATGACCACATCGACATCCTTCAGCTGATAGCCGGTGGCGGTGTACTGTGAGGAAATGAAGTTAGGGGGCGATGACAGACGGCTGTTCAGCTGCTGGTGCAGATACCACACGCCTGTGCCCACAACTCCGCCCCAGAGCAGTCCGCAGAGCACGTCGCCAGGGAAATGTACGCCTAAGTACAGGCGTGTCCAGCAGTTAATCAATGACCAGGATACAAGTCCGATGGTGAGCACGCGGCTACGCACCAACAGGGAGAAGAATATAGCAATGCTAAACGTGTTCGCTGCATGTGAGGAGAAGAATCCGAAGCGTCCGCCGCGGTAGTTGTTCACCACATCGACGGCATAGCCTATCACCTCGTCGTGCGTAGGTCGCCAGCGGCCCACGGAAGGTTTCACCAGCATATCATTGAGTGAGCCGGCAAGGAAAACGCACAGGGCGGCACAGGCCACGATAAGCAGCACCTTCTTTACGTCGTCGTTGTTCTTCAGCACGAGATAGAACAGCGATACATAGAGCGGCACCCACGTGAGGGCCGTGGTGAGCGTCTTCACCAGTCCGTCGAGAAACAGCGAACTGCTGCCGTTGAACCACAGGAGCAACTCGCGGTCTATATCTATCAGTGTACCTGCATCCATATCTTCCGACAACTCGTTCAAACGAATTACACAAGTCAATTCGGATGCAAAGGTACGAAGAATCACGCGGACTGCCAAAGCAATCTGCCCTTTTTTTTCTCTTTGGCGCTCTATTACTAAAAATCCATAACAATATACATGGAATTAAGAAAAAATATGTACCTTTGCAACCATCTATCTTTTGTTCAAACCTTTATTATATCGGCTTAAACTGATACTCCCTTTTTTTCATAATGAAAAAGACTATCCTTTCTTTTGTTTTTTGCAGTCTGTTTCTCGCCTTTCAGACGGAGTCCTACGCCCAGCCTACGGCTAAAGAATGGAACAAGGACGTGGTAGGCTGGAACCTGGGCAACCAGTTCGAGTGCTCGTCTCCCGGTCAGGACGGCGAGTCAATGCAGATAGGCAATCCCGACAACAGCATCAAGGCTGAAATGGCGTGGGGCAATCCCATGGTGACCAGTAAGACGATTAAGGCCGTGAAGGAGGCCGGCTTCAATGCCATTCGCATCCCTGTACGCTGGCAGTACCACATCACTGACCCCATGACCATGAGCATCGACAAGGCATGGATGGCGCGTATAAAGGAAGTGGTAGACTGGTGTCTGGCCAACGACCTCAAAGTGATTATCAACACCCACCACGACAAATGGCTGGAAGGCCGACCCACCAGTCAGTATAAAGAGGAGAACAATCAGAAACTGTCCCTGCTGTGGCGCAACATCGCCAGCGAGTTTGCACAGTACGACTATCGCGTGGCTTTTGCTGGCACCAACGAGGTACACATCAAGGACAACTGGGGCAAGCCCGAGGCCGAGAATCTCGCCGTTCAGAATAGTTACAACCAGACCTTCATCGACGTGGTGCGGGCTACGGGCGGTAAAAACCGGAAGCGTCACCTCATCGTGCAGACTTACGTGTGCAATCCCGATTTCGGCATCAACAACGGCGACTTCATCATTCCCACCGATGCCGAGGGCAACGGTTTGGACTACATGAGCGTAGAGTTCCACTACTACACGCCGTGGGACTATGCCGGCTCGTGCAAGTTCAACTTTTGGGGCGAGTCTTACAAGGACAAGGGTGAGGTTCCGTCAAGTGATGAGAATACCATGAGCGAGTTCTTCGACAAGGTGGTCAGCACCTGGAGCAACCGTGGCCTGGGCATCGTCATAGGCGAATGGGGCGTCACCGACCGCCATAAAGACGGGCAGACCGACATCATCCACGAGAACATTACCTACTACTGCCGCTTCTTTGTCGGCGAGGCCCGCAAGCGCGGCTTTTCCACTTTCATTTGGGACAATAATGTCTTTGGCAGCGGCCCGGAGCACTTCGGCATCTTCGACCGCAGGGCCGACATGGGGGTGAAGGCCGACTGGATTCTCAAGGGAGTCATGGAGGGAAAAAGTCTTTGAATGGAAAAAAGGGAAACTAATTAAACAGAGATAAGCGCTGGATATCTTAAACCAATTTTTAAATATTAACAACAATGAAAAAGATTCTGTATTCCGTGGCAGTATTTGCCATGACGGTGCTGGCCTTGACGGCTTGCACAACAAAAAAGAGTGAGCCAACAAACGAAGTGAATAACTTCCGCATCCATCGCGGCACGAACCTGAGCCACTGGCTGTCGCAGAGCGAGGAGCGCGGCGAGGCCCGCAGGCTGCACATCCAGGAGGATGACTTTGCACGCCTTGACTCTCTGGGCTTCGACTTCGTGCGCATCCCCATCGACGAGGTGCAGTTCTGGGACGAAGAGGGCAACAAACTGCCTGAGGCTTGGGAGTTGCTGACCTTCGCGCTCGACCAGTGCGGCAAGTACCATTTGCGTGCCATCGTCGACCTGCACATCATCCGCTCGCACTACTTCAACGCTGTGAACGAGGGCGGCGACGACGCTAACACGCTGTTTACCTCGGAAGAGTCGCAGCAGCAACTCATCAATATGTGGTACCAGCTGAGCGACGTGCTGAAAGGCTATAGCAACGACTCCGTGGCCTACGAGTTTATGAACGAACCCGTCGCCGAGGATCACGAGCAGTGGAACCAGCTCATCGCCAAAGTTCATAAGGCCCTGCGCGAGCGTGAGCCGCAGCGCACGCTGGTCATCGGCAGCAACATGTGGCAGAGCTATGGGACGATAAAGCACTTGAAGGTGCCCGAGGGCGACAAGAACATCGTGCTGTCGTTCCACTACTACAACCCAATGATTCTGACACATTATGGCGCCTGGTGGACACCCATCGGCCGCTACACGGGCAAGGTGAACTATCCCGGCGTCTTGGTCTCCCAGGAGGATTACGAGGCCGCACCCGACTCGCTGAAGCCGGAGCTGGAACAGTACCTGACAGAGGAGTGGAACGTAGACAGGATTCGCGCCGATTTCAAGGATGCCATCGAGGCAGCAAAGAAGTACGACCTGCAGCTGTTCTGTGGCGAATGGGGTGTCTATGAGCCAGTAGACCGCGAGTTGGCCTACAAGTGGACGAAGGACATGTTAAGCGTGTTTGACGAGTTCGACATTGCCTGGACTACCTGGTGCTACGATGCCGACTTCGGTTTCTGGGACCAGCAGAAGCACGAGTTCAAGGACAAGGGGCTGGTAGACCTGCTGACGGGAAAAGAGCCACAGGAGTAACAATCGTTAAAACGTAAATCCTTAAATCGAAAATTATGAAGACATTCGGATATTTCGACGATAAGAACCGCGAGTATGTGATTACCAATCCGGCAACGCCCTTCCCCTGGATTAACTACCTGGGCAACGAGGATTTCTTCGGGCTTATCTCCAACACTGCTGGCGGCTACGACTTCTATAAGGACGCCAAGTTCCGCCGTATCACGCGCTACCGCTACAACGGCGTGCCCATGGATGCGGGTGGCCGCTATTTCTATATCAACGATGGGAAGGACATCTGGTCGCCAGGCTGGAAACCCTGCAAGACGCCACTTGATAGCTACGAGTGCCGTCACGGCATGAACTACACCCGCATCACGGGCTGCAAGAACGGTGTGGAGGCCTCGGCGCTCTTCTTCGTGCCGCTTAAGACATGGGCAGAGGTGCAGAAGTTGACACTAAGGAACACCACCGACGAGGTGAAGTGTCTGAAGCTCTTCTCGTTTACGGAGTGGTGTCTCTGGAACGCTGCCACCGACATGGAGAACTTCCAGCGAAACTGGTCAACGGGCGAGGTGGAGATAGAGAACGGCTCTACTATCTACCACAAGACGGAGTATAAGGAGCGCCGCAACCACTACGCCTACTACGCATTGACCAATGCCGAGGTACAGGGTTACGACACCGACCGCGAGTCTTTCATCGGACTCTATAACGGTTTCGAGGCACCTCAGTGTGTCGTCGCAGGCAAGCCCAGCAACAGCGTGGCGCACGGTTGGAGCCCCATCGCCTCGCACTTTGTCGAGGTGGAATTGCAGCCTGGTGAATCAAAGGACTTCATCTTCGTTTTAGGCTATGTCGAGAACGAGCAGGAGAAAAAGTTCTGCCCCACCCCTAAGGAGGGAGGACTAATTACCTCTTTGGGCGAGCTTGACCATACTATTATTAATAAGGAGAAAGCACACGAGGTGATAAATCGGTTCTCGACCGTTGAGGCTGTTGATGCGGCCTTTGAGGAACTGCGCCTGATGTGGGACGGGCTGCTGTCGAAGTTCACTGTCAAGAGCGGTGACGAGCGGCTCGACCGCATGGTGAACATCTGGAACCAGTACCAGTGCATGATTACCTTCTGCTTCTCGCGCTCAGCATCGTTTTTCGAGAGTGGGGTAGGGCGTGGCATGGGTTTCCGCGATTCCAATCAGGACCTTGTGGGCTTCGTCCACCAGGTGCCGAGCCGTGCCCGCCAGCGCATCATCGACATTGCCTCGACGCAGTTCCCCGACGGCGGCTGCTATCACCAGTACCAGCCCCTGACGAAGCGCGGCAATAACGACATCGGCGGCGGCTTCAACGACGACCCCTGTTGGCTCATCTTTGGCACCGTGGCCTATATCAAGGAGACGGGCGACTTCTCCATCCTCAACGAAATGGTGCCCTGGGACAACGAGCCGGGCACAGAGGTGACGCTCTTCGAGCACCTGCGCATTTCGTTCAACCATGTCGTGGAGAACCTCGGCCCCCATACGCTGCCGCTTATCGGCCGTGCCGACTGGAACGACTGCCTGAACCTGAACTGCTTCTCTTGGGACCCCAACGAAAGTTTCCAGACCACGGAGAACAACAGTGAGGGAAGCAAGGCCGAGAGCCTAATGATAGCCGGTTTGTTCGTGCTGACGGGAAAGCAGTACGTAGAGCTGTGCCGCCATTTGGCATCCAGTCCTGTAAACTGCGACACTGTCGCAGTCTACCAGACAGAGGCCGACCGTGCCCAGGCCTGCATCGACGCGATGGTGGAGGCCGTGAAGAAGCACGGCTGGGATGGTGAGTGGTATCTGCGTGCCTACGACTTCTATGGCAACAAGATTGGTAGCAAGGAGTGTGAAGAAGGAAAAATCTTCATCGAGAGCCAAGGCTTCTGTACCATGGCCGGCATCGGAATGGAAGAAGGCATGGTAGACAAGGCCCTCGACTCTTGCAAGAAATACCTGGACTGCGAGCATGGCATGGTGCTCAACAACCCTGCCTTCACCCGCTACTATGTGGAGATGGGAGAAATATCCAGCTACCCTGCCGGATACAAGGAGAACGCCGGCATCTTCTGCCACAACAACCCGTGGGTCATCATCGGCGAGACCGTGGCCCGTCGCGGCAACGATGCCTGGGAGCACTATACGAAGATTTGTCCCGCCTGGATCAAGGACCAGACACTGCACAAGATAGAGCCTTACGTCTACTGTCAGATGGTGGCTGGCAAGGATGCCGCCAAGCCTGGTGAGGGCAAGAACTCATGGCTGACGGGCACTGCCGCCTGGAACTGGCTGACCATCACGCAGTACATCCTCGGCATCAGGCCCACCTACGACGGTCTGGAGATTGACCCCTGCATCCCTGAGACGCTGAAGGAGTACACCGTAAAGCGCGTGCTCCGCGACGCCGAGTTCACCATCACCGTGAAGAACCCCGACGGCCATCAAAGCGGCGTGCGCAGCATAATACTCGACGGTCAGCCTGTCGACGGTAACATCCTGAAAGCCACATCGGGTAAACACATCGTAGAAGTTATCCTCTAACTCAAATTAAAAATGGCAAGTCTAAAAGAAAAGATCGGCTATGCGCTGGGCGACGCCGCAGCCGGTGGCATCACTTGGAAGGTGATGTCGATAGCGTTCCCGCTGTTTTTCACCAATGTCTTCGGCCTGACCGTGGCCGACACGGCGACGCTGATGCTTATTGCCCGCATGTTCGACGTGGTCACCGACCCCATGATGGGCACGCTGGCCGATCGCACGCAGTCGCGTTGGGGCACCTACCGCCCCTGGCTTATCTATGGTGCCGTGCCCTTCGGCCTCATCTTCGCCCTGCTGCTCTATACGCCAGAGTTCGGCCCTGTGGGCAAGCGCATCTGGGCCTACACGCTCTACCTGCTGATGATGGTCATCTACACAGCGGTCAATGTGCCCTACGGCTCGCTCCTTGGCGTGATGACCGACGATGACAACGAGAAGAACCAGTTCTCCTCGTTCCGCATGGTCGGTGCCTACGCCATGGGCTTCATCACGCTGCTCAGCTTCCCCTACCTGCAGAAGTTGGTGGGCGGAACCGACCAGCACCAGTACGCCGTGCTTGGCGCTTTCTTCGGTATCATCGCTGCTGCTGGAACATTGGCCTGCGGACTGCTCACGAAAGAGCGCCTCAAGCCTGTGCGGGCAGAGAAGTTCTCTTTCAAGCCTTTCGGCGACCTCTTCCGTAACCGTCCGTGGATCATCCTGACGCTCATCGGCGTCTGCATGAACTTCTTCAACGGTTTCCGTTACGCCGTCGCGGGTTATATGTTCGAGTACTGCATGCACGGCGACGTGACCGTCTCAGGTCTTATCATCAATTATACCGTCTTTATGACCTTCGGCGAGCTGACGTGTATGATTTTCGGTGGGGTGTCGCCCGTCTTTACCAAGTGGGTGGGTTCCAAGCGGAAGGCCTTCATCTGGGCTGCCGTCATCTGTATTGTCACCTCCGTCGCCTTCTTCTTCGTGCCTATGGATGCTGCCTACATCTGGGTGATGGTTGCCATCGTCATCCTCACCTCTATCGGTATCGGCATCTACTCGCCGCTGCTCTGGTCGATGTATGCCGACGTCTCCGACTACTCCACCGCCAAGAACGGCACGTCGTCCACTGGCCTCATCTTCTCTTCGGGAACAATGGCCATGAAGTTTGGCACAGCCATCAGCGGTTCGCTCGTCGCCCTGCTGCTCGGCGTCGCCGGATTCATCTCTGGTACCGATGCCAACGGCCAGACCGTCATCACCATCACCGATGCTGATGCCGTCAACCGCATGATATGGGCCATCTTCTCCATCTTCCCCGCCATTATTGCCTGCATCATGTTGGGACTGCTATACATCTATCCCATCAAGAAATAACGCACAGGTATGAACAGATTTTCTGAATAATGATTACGGAAGACATCAGAAAGAAAATCATTGCACTGGTGCATGAAGAGGTGGTGCCGGCCATAGGCTGTACGGAACCGATGTGCGTGGCACTCTGTACGGCCAAGGCCACCGAGAGGCTTGGTTGTCGGCCTGAGCGAATCGAAGCACTGCTGAGTGGCAATATCCTGAAGAACGCCATGGGGGTAGGCATCCCAGGCACAGGCATGATAGGGCTGCCCATCGCCATTGCCTTGGGGGCCATCGTCGGCAAGAGTGCCTACCAGCTCGAAGTGCTGAAAGACCTTACTCCCGAGACCTTGGAACAGGGCAAGCAATATGTTGCCGAACGCCGTATCCACATCGCCATGAAGGAAGGCATCCGAGAGAAGCTTTATGCCGAAGTCATCTGCTACGCCGGCGAACGACAAGCATCGGCTATCATCGCCGGTAGCCACACTCATTTCGTGGAAAGTGGAGAGTCTGTCAGCACAGAGGACAGTGCGGAAACGAGTTCTCTTCTACTGAACATGCGGCTGGTCTACGATTTCGCCACTACGGCTCCGCTCGACGAGATACGGTTCATTGAGGAAGCACGTACCTATAACATGAATGCTGCCCGTGAGTCTCTCAAGGGAAACTATGGCCACAACCTCGGCAAGACCATCGACCGTCCGCTCTCGAAGGGAATCTTCGGCAACTCCATCTACTCGCACATCATCTCACGCACCGCCTCGGCCTGCGACGCACGCATGGGCGGTGCCATGATTCCAGTGATGAGCAATAGTGGCAGTGGTAACCAGGGCATCTGCGCTACCAATCCTGTTTGCGTCTATGCCAAGGAGAATGAGAACACCGAAGAAGAACTCATCCGCGCCCTTATGCTTTCCCATCTGACCGCCATCTACATCAAGCAAAGCCTCGGCACCCTCTCTGCACTCTGCGGATGTGTCGTCGCCTCAATAGGAAGTAGCTGCGGCATCACCTATCTGATGGGCGGAGACTACCAGCGCATCTGCTATTCTGTGAAAAACATGATAGCCAACCTCACGGGCATGATCTGCGATGGGGCGAAGCCTGCCTGTTCTTTGAAAATCACCAGCGGCGTCAGCACTGCCCTGCTGTCAGCCCTGCTCGCGATGGAAGGCAAGTGCGTCTCGCCAGATGAGGGAATCGTCGACGAAAGTGTGGACAAGAGCATTCACAACCTCACCAGTATCGGAGCCGACGCAATGTGCAAGACGGACGACATGGTGCTCAGGATTATGACCAACAAAGGTTGCTGACCACCATCCAAACAGAGTCAGTAAAGTTACAACGAGAGGTCTGCTTCAGATGCAGGCCTCTCGTTGTGTTGGTACCTCAAAAACAGGTCTGATGACTACTTGGGTATAAAACTTGACCTTTCCACGGCCGTGGA
>ERZ809472.128-NODE-128-length-20813-cov-7.923210_pt1 | contig 20813 bp, 28 predicted proteins | sample MGYA00521274_ERZ809472 | MGnify/ENA primary metagenome ERZ809472 (study PRJEB31581, sample SAMEA3312791) | metagenome | study: EMG produced TPA metagenomics assembly of the PRJEB8939 data set (Metagenomic analyses of Rumen microbiomes reveals... | reverse complement strand
AGCTCCTGAGGAATAGGGATAGAAAATACTTGCCCTTCCATCACAAAGATAAGATTGTCTTCCTTCTGGTATTCTGGGATATTCTTATAGATTTCTCTGTTTCTTTCGTCTTGGAGAGAATAAGCAGCTAAAGCAACTTGTGGAATAATAATGCCTCCAGTCAAGCGACCGATTACGCCAACTGGGTCGATGCTGAGAAGTCTCCAGAAGGACTTAGAGCCGTTAATTGCCGAGCCTAAGTATGGCACGGTATCTCGGAGAGCAAGCAGATGGTTAGTCATTCTGGTAAAGTTTGTGGTTGACTCGTTCATAACGAAAGTGGCATAAGCCCTCGCTTGGTCTAGGCTGTAGCCTCGCTTCATAGCGATTTCTAGCCCGTTTGCATAGGCTACATTGCGCAAGGTTTTTTCCCGAACCTCATTCAATTTGCCACCCTTGTCTGCAACTTTGTCGATAGCATTGGTCACTCGGTCCATTGGGGTGACATCGTAGACATCCTCTAATCCATTCAGCCGAGCGGCCCGAGCATTACGGAGGCTTCTATACATACTGGTCTCGGTTGCCGCTGGAGAAAGGGCTTTACCGATATTTAACTCTCTCTGGACTGCTAACCTCGCAACATCCTCGCCAGTTTCTTCTGCCGTAGCTTGAAGGGTTTTCAGAGCATCAGGCTCATACATCTTCAGATAGTTCACAATATCGTCACCGAACACATCGGTCAGGTTATCAGCCACTCTTTGTGAGGTGCGATACGCTCCACCGCCGACATACATATTGATTGGGTCACGGAATGACTGGCTAATCATAGACTTAATGTTGATAGCGGTGGTACCAAGACGGAACAGTTTAGTCCATAGGTAGTTAGCGTTGTAGATGGCTTGGCCAAACCCAGAGACTTGCTGAGATGAAGTCTGGAAATTTAGGAGGCCAGCTAACAGCTTATCTGTTTCATAATACTCTACTTGGCCGGCGTCATTCCTTAGGGCGACAATGTTCTTGGCATTCGCATACTGATTAGACTTGGCCCCCTCTATCTCTTTAGCAATGCGGTTTACTTCGTCTGTCATTTTCTTCGTGGTATCATGGACAGCATCCGGGTTCATCTCTTTAACGATAAGGTACATATCATTGAATTCTTCTTCCATCGTCTTAGTGATACCACCGGCAAGGATACGAGCGATTTTGTCTTGCTCGTTACCTGGCATTGTTGGGTGGTCAGCCTTGACTACTTTTTGCAACTGGGAGAATAGTTCCTTCTTATACTTGGCTTCATTATCAACGAAAGCAGAGAGAGCAAAATACCTGACGGCATTTTGGTCACCCTCTAGCCCGTAGTATCGGCACATCTCATCAATAGCGGACCTCTGAAGAGAACCTTCACGAGTCATAGACTCAATGTAAGCCTCGGTCTGTTCGCCACCAGCTACTTGGAGATACTCAGCAGCAATGTCGTGCTGGCGGCCCAACTCTTCATACTGCTCTTTCAAATCTCTCAAGAAGGTGTCGTATTTGGCGGTATAGCGAGCCTGGTTCATCTCTGTGAGTGCGTTCTGCACAGTCTTGTTCGTGGCAATTATATCGTTCTGGGACATAATCGAACGCTTGATGGTGTTTTCAAATGATGGGTCAGGAGTAGCAGCACCGGTTAACGCCCGATTGACAGCATCATAGGTCTTTAATAAATTAGTGCTCACTACTTGCTGAGGAACATCCGGAGCAATGTTGTGGGCGTTGTTGTAGATATCAAGCAACGGACTCGTCTTTTCCCATTCAGCAATCTTGGGAGCTATTTCGTAGCTCTTCCAGCCATTGTTGCCAGTAGCTTTTACCCACCCTTGTTCCGCTAAATAATCCATGAAAGATGCCCCTTCCTTGGTGTAGGAACCATAGCTAGGCACTATACGGGTTATTCCTTGGTCATAAGCGTCCTTGAATAGGTTCAGCAAATACTGTTTAGTTATGCCAGTCCCCTTAGTAGCCTCATTAGGGAACATATTTATTCTTACTGCTCTGCTATCATTCTCGAAAATCCCTTTTGGCTTTTCTCCCCAAATCTCAGACCCTTTTATAGGGTTGTTCATCTTTTCAAATCGTTCCGGAGTCTTGTAGTTCTTTGCCTTTTTGACTAATTGGGCGTATTTATCTTCGACTTCGGCGATGTTTTCCGTAGGCAATGCAAATGGGTAGTCTGGAATATTACTCGTATCTACTCCTAAATCTCTTGCCTTCGCATAGATGTACCTCCTAGTTTTAGTCGGGACAAATTGCCCCCCATCAGCCATCAACTGTCTTGGGGTGACATCATAAAATTCATTCCACAAGTTATCTGTGCTCTGTGGGTCGAGCCTGCTGATATATCTGCCAGCGCTGGAGTCATCTACAGCAACGAGTTTCTTCTCCATTTTCTCGGCAGAAGTTCGCATCGCTTTCTGAGTCTTGTTCTGTCCAATCTTGGTGTCGGCTCGAGTCTTGAGGTTCTTGATGACATCGTTCACAACAGAATCCTGTTCTACGCCTTCGGTGATACCAGACAGAAACTTCTTGGAGCCATCCTCGTAAGCCTTCTGGAGACCCTTCTTCATTCTAGTCACCATAGCTGTTTGCTCGCCAGATACCTTGGTGGTAAGAGAGCCAGTTAAAGCATCATAACTCTTGGCGAAGCTACGAGAGGCCTGCTTGTTGGCAGAATCATACAGAGCGACCTGCATCTGGGCCATCGGGTCAGCGAAGTCACCAGTAGCACCGGCCATATATTGCTCATAGTTATCGAAAGTCTTAACGTTGGCATCACCATTTCGGTGCTTAATCACATATTCTGATAGGTCCGTTTTTCTCCCAGTCTGAGCGTAGAGAGAACCATTCTCCCCCCAAAGACCGCTTGCTCTATACCAGTCTAATTCGTTAGCATCGGTCAGCCCGATATCGCTTCGCAAATCTTCAAATGCACTCCACCATTTACGGTCTGCTTCTATGAACTGGTCAGCAGCCGCCTTGAGCTGTGGAGTAGCAGCATTGATAAATGTGTCTATCATCCCTTGAAGTTCTGCGGCCTCTTTCTTGTAGGCCTCAATGTTCTTGAGGATAGCATCAGTCACATCTGAAGCGTTTTCGTAGTAAGCAAGGTAAGAATTGATATAATCTAGTTTCTCTGTGGCTTTGATGTAATTAGTCGTAGTCTGGGAGAATAGACGGAGGGTTTTGCCAGAAGTCATGTCTGTGACTGCCCCAGAGACTTTAGCGAAGGCCCTACCAGCACCTTTTTCTAGGTCTGCCACATTACTAGCAGCCTTATAGAAGTCTTGTGTAGTAATCTTTAAGCTAGAGCCTTCGTCCTTCAACCACGCAGATGCGATATCCATACCTCTCCGTTGCATACTGGTGAGAGCATTCTCCATTTTCTCAAGCTCGACAACTTTAGCGTCCACTTCGGCCAGCGCCTTCTGGATATCGTCTGTTTCTTCCCCAAAAATCTTGATACTGTCGCCTTCAGCAATAGCCTTTCTGGCTTGCCTTAGCAACTGGGCAGATGCCAGTGCATTGGCCTGTTTGGCAGCACGCCCGCCTTTATTCCTTAGAGACTCTATCTGTTCGGCGATATCGTCACCCTTTACTCTTCTGAGCTTTAGAATAAGCTGGTCAGTCGCATCCCCCACACTGTTCTGAACCTTGAATAAATGCTTCCTCAAGTTGGCCGAAATAGCCCTTCCTCTGGTGGTTTCTCCCATTTTTAGAAGGAACTTGCCTATACCTAATCCAACCCCCCAACCGAGAGCGTTGCCGACATAAGTTTCAATCATATAATTCTTAGTATCATCGGTTATCTCAGTAGACTTTAAGAATTCCACAAACCTATCTGGGTCCCCAACGATAGCCTCACCAAGGCTTTCTCCAACTAAGCCTAGAATTGGAGTTACGGCTGTCGTTGAAGAAAGGACTTCGCCAATGGCGTTAATCCACGCTGCGGCCTGTCCAGTAATTGTCGCGATGTCATAGATGGTGCCCATACCATTAACAAGAGCGGCCGCCCCCTCAGCTGTGTCCCAGAACGCAAGAGCCGTGCCAGGAGAGTACATAGTTGCAGCGAAAGAAGAAAGGTCTTCTAATGGAAGTGCGGCAGATGCAGACAAGTCAGCCACAAGCGAACTGCCAGCCGACACGAAAGCGTTAGAGAGAGCATTGCCCGCCGAAATTAGAGTGGCGATATTCGCCATTACATAACCAGCTGTGTCCCATCCGGCTTGAGATGCGTGGAGGTACTCCAGGTCCTTTCTGATAGTTGCTTGATTCTCTTTGAACACTGTGCGGACATACTGAGCGTGGGTTTTCGGGTCTTCAAACGCACCCTCGATGCTCTCCTCCCTGTAAACAGGGACACCATTCTCGTCGAAAGTCACTCGACCAATTTTGGCATCGACCTTCTCCCAAGGTTTGCCGGTATCAACCTCGACTCCAGCCCTTCTAACATAGGTTTCACCGAAGTCCTCTCCGTAGATATCTTGAAACTCTGCCCACTGGTCTGGCCCCAAACCTTGAATTAAGAGCCCTGCATAATCAGAAGCAACATAGGCACCAGTCCCAAGGTTAGTGGCAAATCCTAAGACGCCATCAATAAGGCCCCTGACATTTTCGGTTACATCTCGTATCCACGACATTTCAGGTTGTTGAGACGTGAGGAATCTCATTGTGGCAGTATTCTTGATATATGCTTCTTTGTCGCTAAAATCGCCCTTAGCAAAATAGTTTTCGAGAGCAGCAAGCAATTTCTCCATATCCTCAGAGCTGACCTTCTCTTTATTCCAAGCGTTATCTAGGATATCTTTACGCTGTGCCATACCAGTGTCTGGGTCATAAGTAGAGACATCCCTAAGGAATTGTGCTTCTGGAAGGTCAGAGATAAGTTGTAAAGTATTGTCCTTTACGTCTGGGCCAATAGCTACGGTATTTATTCTTATGGCATCGTTATCGTCTAACTCCACGCCATTTGCCTTATGCCCAGCCTTAGTCCGCTCCATCCCAATAGCAGCGTCTGCCATATACTGGATGCTATTCGGATTGTATGAACCGTCCTCGTTCTGAAGGGGGGCGTTTAAGTCGTTTATAATATCTTGGATAGACTTCTCTTCAGTGGTGCCATCCTCTCCAGTGACTGAGAATTTATAATCAGGGTTAGTTTTATAAGCCGATGAAAGCGTTTTTAGGGTGTCTGATATTTGAGCGTTAAAAGACGCATTTTCTAATGCTGTCGTTGGAGCGTGAATGGTAAATTTGCCCTTGTCATCCATCGTAACATAGGCTGGCCCCTCCGCCCCAAGCGTAGTCGACTTGAACGAATCGCCACTCTTATAAAAGGTTGCTTTGTTCTGAAGAATATCTTCCATAGAAGCACCGGCCTTGATAGCTTCTGAAACAGTAGTCTCTTGGGATGTTCCATCATCATAATTGATTTTGACTTTTACGAGGTCATCATAATTCATCTCTAGTAGCCTCCTACCTCAGTTCTAGCTCCTGTGCTCTGGTTGACCAAATAATACCTACCGTTATCCTTGGTGAGTCCATAGCCGGGCCTGACCCACACTTTATTGCCATTAGGCAGAGTCCTCATCACCCCTCCCCCAATACCGTCGGCAGACGTCCAAGTCTTAGACGACTGGCCTGGAGCAATAGATTCTTCATCTCCCGTATTCATGTCCACAACATGGAGGTTGCCTGCTATGTCGGTTACAGTATATGTGCCTGGAAAACCGCCAATAGAAGTTTCGTTCGAGCCTTCTGGAGTAGTAGTCTGTTTTTCTGGGTCATCACCAGGAACATCAACGTAAGGGTTCTGTATAACCGGCTGATTTGCTTTGTCATTCATCCGCTTCTGGTAGTTCCTGTACGCATCCTGGTACTTCTTCTTCCAAATCTCTTGCTCATTTTGCAATGCTTGGTTCAATGCTGCAGCTTGAGCTGCGGCCCTAAGGTTAGCCACCGCAGCGTTAGTCTGGGGGGTCTGATATCTGCTGGTGAAATACCCCATGTTACTAGCGGTGTTCGTGCCTAGTCCCCCTTGGGCCGAGGGCAAAGCTAACCCTAGATTATATGTGTCTTGTGCTATCTGTTGGTTTTGTTGAGTTTGGGTAGAGCGGAGGTTGTCGATGAACTTGTTGCTCTCGTCCAATGCCACTTGCGGATTGAGGTATTGCCTCCCGTCCACCTCCGTATATTCATTAGTATTTAGTATCGGGTCCATAGTCTCATTATAACCTACTTTACCCAGAACAAGAAAAAGCCACCTTGTGGGTGGCTAATTCTTTAGGGCCTTCTAAGCTCCGATATGAGGGATATTAGTAGACAATGCTGTGTTAATTGCGTCAATAGTGGCATTCACTTGTTCGACAGTTACAGCATCATGAGCTGATTGGCCATCGTAAAGGCCAGAAAGCAAACGATAATTAGACGAGTTGTAGCCGTATGTAGTATTATCAGTGCCTATGTGCATTTCGCCAACAGCCATACCTGTATATCCAGAGCCTATACCTAGAGCAACTGCCCCTTTTGCTTTTGCTTTAGAGTCACGTCCAATCGATATACACCCTTCATACCCTGTATAATTATCCCCACTGCTCGCACCTAAGGCAATCGAATATGTGCTTTGTGCTCTCGAGCTATACCCTAATGCCACAGCTGTAGAACCATCCGCCTTTGCGTTATGGCCAATTTCAACAGCGTTAGAGCCTTCGCTTGTTGATGTTCCAGCACCAATCTTAATCTTGTATTGTGTAGCAGGGTCAGCAAATACCATACTAGTAACGGCATTTTGTGACATTACATCGGTGGTAGAAGTACCCGTAGTCTGCACGACAGTTGGCCCCGAACCTCCACCAGCTGTGTCCCAAGTACCATCCGCCTTGAGGAATTTGCCAGCATCAGTTGTCGATGGTGCTGGAACTAGACCAGCTGCTCCTACAGAAGACCCATCTGTACCGGTAAAGTTGGAGTAAGTGGTGTCTGTGGCCGAAATTACTAATGCTCCACTTTCATCTTCGATAGTCACGTTATCGCCGGCAGTCAACTCATCCTGTTTGCTGTCAAGGTCGGTCTTAGTCGCTAAGACGGTAGTGTCGGCTGAAAAGGTCGTACCTGTAAGGTCTAACCCTGTGCCAGCGGAGTAAGTTGTATCAGTCAAAGCAATAGTTGCATCATCCGCATCGTTAGCTGTGAATGTGCCTACGCTAGCGCCATTCTGAGTAATAGTAAGCGTGGCGTCATTGACCGTCGGCAGGGCGCTCGAAGTGATGAACCCACTATCGTTTGTAAGTTCCGATGTAGCAGTCGGCACCTTAGGGATACTGGTGCTGCCAGTCATCGTCGTATTGTCGTAACTCGGCCTGTTGGTGAGCTGGTTGAAGTTAGATGTTCCACCACCGCCACCAGTAGATGAAATGACCAAAGCCCCCGACTCCTCCTCAATGGTAATGCCGTCACCGGCGGTCAAGAGGTCTTGCTTGTCGTCTAAGAGGCCATTCACCTGGCTCTTAGTGTAGTAGTCGCCAGTCTCGCCAACGTAGGTGAACGTCTGCGAGCTCGTGCTCCAGCGATAATATGTCGATGCTCCCCCGTGTGTCTCATCAGCCAAAACCCGAATTATGTCCTTGTCTGTCAACGTAGAAGTGTCATAATCCTGCAGCGCAGCGTAGGTAGGCACAATATCAGCTACATCTGGGCTATTTTTAATCTCATTGATTTCGTTTTGGAGGATTTGGTCTTCTCGAGCCCTTGTCTCCTCCTCGGTAATAATCCGCTCAGCCACATCCATAATCAGGTCTTGTGTCCGAGTGTTGCAGCACCCTCTTTGCAAGTCCGCCCTTGTGCCGTTGGCGGCTATGCCGAGGTACTGCTGGGTCTTCGTGTCTCCACTAGCCATTATTTAATTCCTTTCTTTTTTAATTCATCTAAGTAATAATATGGGACAAAACCTGGGCCACAATAATACTTCTCGGTCGGTCTCACAATATAAATTGGTTTACTCTTCGCCATTATACCCATCTCCCGGGGACGAAGTAAGCCCCTCGTCTAGTAATAAGTGACCCTCCGGTAGATGCTACTGACAGGGTGTCTCCACTTGCTACTGGCAAGACGCCCTCAGCTTGCGCAGCCAAATTGTTGTTAAGGTCCTTCATCCCATCAGAAGCGTCGAAGATATACCCGTTCAGTCTCACATCTATATGAGGGCTTGTGCCATCCTGTTTGTAGACCACATAATCGTAATAAACGAACCCTGTGTCTGTGAATGTAGTGCTATTGCCAGAAGCAAGCAAGTTCGTACTCCTTTTTTGCGCATAATCAGGTATCCAGCGCTTCATAGTAGAAAAATCAACTTTCGCAGAAGTCACTGCTCCATCGGCGATACTGCTAGTGACCACCGAACCATCTTTCAGGGAGCCCGCTACTGGGTAGATATTGTTGTTGTCTTTGTCTATAAGCTGTACTATTTTTTCTGCCATATTTCCTCCTTTTAAGCTGTCCTGTGCCATCGCTTAACTACTATGTACGGTTGCAGGTTATTATGGGCGCCGTCGCCACCAGCTTGCCCGGTCTGATTGCTGCGCTTGGTGGTGCTGTAATTAGGATTACTATCTGACCCACTTCCAAGATTAGTGCCGTACCCTAGGTTATGGCTATGTTTTGGCATTTCGGCGACTGTCAGGGTGTGCGTTTCTTCGCCGCCAGTGTTTCCTACTGTTGCAAATGTCCCGTTGTCCATAGCAACCGTCACTCGTCCATCGGAGTCTTCCGCCCAAGTCCCTCCCCACGAGACATTCGGGTCAAAAGTAGTGTCAGAAGTTTCATAGTAAGACCCCACCGGGTAAAACACATCAATAAGGCTAGAAACATCAATTTTACTCGCAGTAACGGCGCCGTTGATAATGTTGTCTGTCCCCACATATGCTACTGTGTTCGGCTGAGATAACACTGAACCTACCCTGACCATATTGTTAGTATTGTCTGTAACTTGGGCGGACAGAGAGTCCCAGCCATTGACCGACCCTGTACCGTCGTTCTCGGCAAAGACCTGACCGACATTAGTAGAACCCTTGATTACCCCCTCCGACAGGTTTGTGAAGGTATTGATAGATATGGTCCCCCCTACAGGAGCCTCATACCAAACCGAGTCGTTGACATAATAAGTCCAGAGCTTGCTGTTCGTTGAGTCCAATATCTGAGCTCGGTTGATTAGGGTCGTCAGCCCAGTCTCAGATTGCCAAGCAGTAGTTAGTTCTGCCTGAGTCGGAGAGGCAGGAAGCCCAGACACTGCCACGGCCCCGTTCAGCAGAGCATTGATATTGGCCGTATTAGAGGACACCGCATCGAAAGTTGCGGAGTTCATTACCCCTGCCTGAGTTGTCGAGACTACTGGGAGAGGGACAGTTTTTGAGGTCGCCGCCCCAGTTTTCAAGTTTACCTTTGCAGCGTCCAACCGCACCAAGCTCGTGCTTGGGTTGCTGTCTACATCTAGGTCACTCATCACGGTATAATCGATGTCGTTCGGTTGCACGGCGGTGCCGATTTTCGATAAATCCTCTGCAGTAGCAAACTTGTTCACAGAGGTCGCATCGTCCACTAGGTCTGCATCCAGCTTGTTCCCCTGGGTAATCTCCTCTTGTTTGCTAGCCAAGTCTTGAGTCAATCTCGCATCCGCACTCGTGCGGGCGGCGGTCTCGTTGGCTAATCTTTGGGCCACAGCTTCAATCTCTTTCTCGAGCTCGCCTGGGTCCGAAGAAGTCACCTGTACAGGGATGCCCTCGGCGCTATAAACATAGATGGCCCCTGTGTCCTCATATTCTACGATTGCATTGCTAAAAGCCCCTTTTTCTGGGAGGGACCCGCTGCCGATAGACGCAGGCATAAAAACATACGCCAGACCACAGCAACATGGCTTTTTCTTGCAGGGAATCTTAGGGCACGGTTCCTTCCAATATTTAGGGTCATAATTCGTTATTTCCATACCCTCATTATACAAAACAGCTTATTGAAACTAAGAAAAATACCCCATGGGTGGGCATTAGGGGTATCTTTCATAACAACTACCTTTTCTCGAACAGGAGGCTCAAGAAAGGAGACACTTCTGATTATACACGAATCACTGCTTGTTGAAAAGTTTTTTCAGGTATTCTTCCGCCTTGCCTCTGTTCGGAGAGCCTGGCTCCATCAAAATCTTATAGGCCTGGTCTGCACTAGTGATGCCGCCTTCACCCACCTCTGTATAAGTGACCGTCGGAGCAGCAGATGCGTCCGGTTCCGTCTCGGTTGGCTTAGCCGGGACAGTTTGCGACTTAAGGTCCAGATATTTCCGCACCCTGCCGTCATTAAATGTCCCATCTGGGTTAATAGCTTGGATGCCAAAGTCAGCCATCTCTTTAAGATATTCTCCGCTAGCAATCCCCTGAGAGATATTAGAATATTTTTCCTCCCCGGCAAGAGCTTTGAAATATTGCTCAGCCAAAAATTCTTGTGCCGTAATCGCTCCCTTTGGCGCTCGATACACCGGTTGCTGAGGCTGCGCCTGCGGAATAGGCTCGTTTTGTTGTGGCGAGAAGTTTTCCGCAGGGTTTTCCGCAGGCTGTGGTTGAGGGTTAGAGATTCGGCTTTTGACTTTCTCGAAGCCCCCATTGGCATCGTAAAAGCGTTTCATCTCTGCTAGCTGGTCGCTAGTGAATCCGTGCATGTCTGGAGCCTGGTTCGTCTCTGGAGCCTGGACTGGCAGAGAATTAGTTAGTGTTGGAGTTGCTTCGGTCTGAGGAGCCTGCGGGGCTTCTCCGGCCGCTGCTGGAGCATTTTCGTCCATCAGTTTCCTTTCATGTTAATTTGATATCTTCATTATAGCATACTATAATAAGACAAAGGGAGGTGAACATTATGCAACTGACGATTAGGTTTGGAGAGCCTGTAAAGGCTGAAGATAAGCAATCTCTTAATGAATATGCTGAAGAGCTAGGGGGGCGTATAATCCGGATAGCCGGAGAAGATGTACTTATAGGCGAGGGGTCATATCAGGATATGCTAAGCCTTATAATTGTGTCCTCCTACCTCAAGCACAAAGAGCTTGTATTGCGTCAATAAAAAGACCCCCTAGTGGGGTCTTTCTCCATGTAGCGTAAGGCTAGGTCCGTGTTACTGCCTCCCCTGGTCTAAGCTTCCTCTCACGGACTAGAGTGACTACCTGCGGGTCGCTACCTTACGATTATATCACTCCTGCTGCTTCATGGCCTCACGAGCGTCATTGCGCTTCCGCATCTCGTGGATTATGTCTCGTGCTTGGGCCACATCTCCGAGGTTGCCGAAGAGAACTTCCGGTTGATTGACCTTAATAGCAGTATGATAGTTTTTGAGTACGCCAGAGAGCAGCTTATCTAAATAAGCAACCACCTGCTCCTGAGTATATTTATCGAGTAAATCTGCGGCTAAGTTCACTTCTCCTCCTTATCGTCTTTGGTTATCGGGAATCCGTCTTTGTCTTGGTGGTCGTAATAATATTGAATCGCTTTCCTTGCTGTGAAGAAGCGCTTCTTAGAAACACCTCCATCGGGGGTCACTATATGCCAGAAAAAGCCACATCGAGCGAGAACAATCATTTTATCACCTTTCCCCGCCTCATCTGGGAGAGACGAATCGCCACCCCTTGTTTCTGCGCCTTAGCCTTGCTCTTGTATACTTTCCCCGTTTTTCCGTAGCGGAAGCCGCCGCCTTTAACCTTTTGTACTGGCATCTGTTCTCCTTTCTTTATTAAATTATAGCAAAATTTGATTTCCTCCGGCCTTCTATCTGTCTCATGTCGAGGCTTCCGGCATAGATACACAGGGCCATCACTGTGTCATCGTGAGCACCAGATTTAGCTGCCGCCCTTACATATTGGGTGCCATCAGCTCTGGTTTTCACAATGCGGACGAAACTACGGAGCTCATCTAGGGTAGCTCGGTCATGGATAGTTATAGTCCCTCTGTCGAGTAGAGCGTTCAAACGGTCCAGAAATAGCTCCTTAGACGAAACCGTGGTGCGAAGTCCTGGGGTTCTGTCTGCCTGAGCCTTCTTGGAGATGTAAAACCATCTATAATACCTTCTGGCGTTCACGGCCACGATAAAACCATTGGCCACGTTTATTTCTGGGCACAGCTCAGCCCTGTTGTATATCGTGCCCATAGAGACCGCCCAGTCTGCGTAGTCCTCATCTTGCAACCCCCTGTCCCGGAATATCGCTACCTGCTCGTTATTGAGAAGGTCGTGAATAGACATCACGAAATAGTCTGTATCTTGACTAGAAGCCGTTATCGGGTCAATGGAGATACGGTACCTGTGCCCTGCTCTTGGTTGCACAAAGACTGTGAATGGGGAAATGTCCGTCTTCTGCATCTCTACTTTTCCTGTTGCGTTGTCGGTGACGAACCGCATAGGCTGTCCCACCATGATATTCTCCTCTTGCTTGTCTAAGGACTCTTTCTGAAACACGCATCTATCAGATGTGAGGTTGATGATGTCTTGGATTGAGCTCGGAAACTCATACTTCATCTTGGACGTACGGAGAGCCCTAGTATGATACCAGCCAATCTTATTGAACCATTCTTCTCTCGGGATGCCCCATTTCTGCATCTCCGGGATGACCACCTCTCTATCGTATTCGGTGAGTTTATCCTCGGTCATGCCTAAACCATCCCCTTCCCTCCCATACACCAAAAACCAAGGGATGAACACCAGCTCTATATCATCTGGATTATCCAAAGCGAGTTTTATCTTGTCCAAGAAGTAATTAGAAAGTCTATCTGAGAAGGTGCCGATATATGCTGTAAGCGACCAGCCATAAGACGAGATGGCCCCTGATACCGAATCTTCCACAGCCTCCGGACTCCTGTATTCGGACGGCTCATCGGCAAGCCAGACAGATACCGTTCCCGACCTTACAGAGTTAGAGCCAGCAGAAGTAATTTCGTAGTAGCCGCCTCTACGGATGCCCTTGATATCCGTATATTTTAGAAGGGTTGATGTGCCTAGCGTATCCCTCTCTATGGTTGGGTAGATACTGAGAGGGACGTTTGTAATAATCGGCTCAAGTTTTTGCTTGAAAAATTTAGTTGCCGCTGTAGCCTGATGCATCGTTGTCAACAGATTGAGATTTTCAAATCCGGGGACATAGGCGATAATATAATTAGATATCGCCGTGAGAAGTGTGCTCTTCCCGAATTGCCGAGGTCCCAGGATAATCACTTCCTTATGCGAGGTCGCACGAGTGTTTTTGTCCACATACCCCATGATTGTCTTAGCAATCATCTCCTGGCCCTTATTCATTTTGGCATGAATAAACTGCCTAGTATCTCTGTCTTGGAGCAAAAGGCAATTCTCGAAGTAGTATTTGAACCCTTCATAATCGCCAGAAAGAGCCTTCCGTATCTGGTCGGGCGTCAGCGTGTCTGTGCCAGTGTAAGCATTAGGGACCGCTACTGCCATTATTCTCCTCCCATTGCTTTGGCAATAGCCTCCTGAGCCTCTCTCTCGGCACGCTCCTCGGCAGTCTCCCCCTTCTCGAACACATCGGAGTTCTTGCGAGCAGAAATATACTTGGCCCAACTTTCGAGTAACTTGGCTAAATCTTCGGGATTGGCTGTCTCTACTAGTTCAAGGTAGCGACGCAGGATTGCGTCATCCACCTGCTCCAGTGTGACATACTGGGATATTACTTCCACCTCCATTATTTCTCAGCCTTCTTGGTGGGCTTCTTCTTGCGTGCGGTTTTCTTCTTCGGCTTTTCCTCTGTTTTTCCCACACTTTGTGTGGGTTCAGCAGCCTGTTTCGTCACACTTTGTGCAGACTTTTCCACAGGTTTTTCCTCATCACTATTCGCTATCGTCTGCTCGAGATACTCTTTCGCCTCGACCACCTTCTCCGCACTAGACCATTTGTGTGCAGGCTTTTCCACAGGCTCAAACGGCTGCTCATATTTAGTTCGGATGCCGAGGTCAACCACCCCATGGGCCAAATCGTGCCTTCTCTGTCGGCTGGCTTGCATCATCGCCTCGTGCATGCGGGGAGCGACTAAACAAATTTCCTGTACCACTAGGCCACCTTCTCTCTCCAGCTGAGCGAGCTTGGCAGAGGTGGTTGCATTGGCCATATCTGCCTCGATACGGTCATATTGTTTCATTAGCTCTCTCATTCGAGAGATAGCTTGTTCTGGGTGTCTTGGGTCCATATTTCTCCTTATACTGTGAGGCCTTCACCGTTAGATGTAACAGTTTCCCCGCCACCGATGATGGTGCCCTCTTTGGCAATCGGCTTGGTGTTGTTGCGTGGCTGAACGGCGGCTTTGCCTTGAGCGTCATCTGCTACAGTAGAGCGGGCCTTCACTCCTAGCTCTTTGTAGTCTTTCCCAACAAGTTCCCGATATTTGTCCAGAATGGTCTTCTTGAGGAGTTCTTTCTCGAAGTTGGTAGCGATATACACGTATGCGTCCCCAATATTCTCATATTCTACTATCTTCCCCCTCTTGGTCTTGTAGACCTCCTCAGGCTTCAGTCTCCTAATCTTCGGGATACGAAAGTTGTGGTTGGCCTCAATCCAGACCGTATGAGAAACCAGATAGTCCATGTCTACAACCGGGTCCTTTCTCGTGTCAGATTTAATAAGCTCACACCCTTCGTCAACCGTGATAAAACCGGGAGAGAGTTGGCTGTTGTCTTGCATCTAAGTGCCTCCTTATTAGTTACCTCTATTGTATAATAAATACCTTTTTTCGTAAACTCAAGAGTAAGCCTCTACCAAAAGGCTCGCCTCAATCCGAGACTTCGGGCCGTTGTGGGCAATGTCCGACCACCGGCAGGCCATCTCGTCATAACCGATTATCACCGCCCACTTGCTCGCATCTTTGAGAAAGGATTGGAGCATCTCCTTCTCTGGACTGGGGGGCAAGTGGTTGAGCAATGTCAGGGAGCGTTCCTTCCCCTTCTCAATCGGGATGTCCATCCACCCAGAATACCCCGCTGAATGGAGAAAGTTACGGACAAGCGATTCTGAGCCGCCACATAGGCAAGTGCAAACTGCTATCATCGTCGGTATCGCTTTCTCTCCTCTCGGAGATATTCTTTGGCTGAGCTCTTTGTTACTCTGGACACGAGGTCTAGTAGCAATTCTTCGTTTGGCTCTACATACATCTGGTAAATGTCCACTTTTCGTGGTTCTCCTTCGCCACCCCATGGCGACATCACAAACTCATATTCGCTTCTACCTCGCACATCTATGAAGCACCAAGAGAGGGCATCGTGCTTTTTCTTCTCCTCCTCTGGCATCAGCACCCACATTGCCACCGAACGCAAAACTCTGGAACTGTTAAACAAATTATAGGTTATTATTTTCCTCTCCACTCCACTGGTGTAGTTCATTTCGTAGAGCTTATACCCAAAATAGAGCTCAGTTAGTGGTATCTTCCCTTTTATCTTCATCTCGTCTCCTTTCCCGCTCAAAAGCGTCTGCTATTAGTTTTTTCATATATCCTAAATCCATCTCATACTCCATATACCATCTTAACCGCAACTACCACCCCAATAGCCGACCCTAGTAATAATATCCAAAACGCCAATTCCAGCCATTTCATCGTGTCCTTGCCCCCGTCAAGAGGTTTTCCTCCTTCGTAATTTTGCCGTCTTCCATCTCTATGTAATAAGCATACTTCCCAGAGAGCTTCGAGATAGCAAGAATGTGGTCGTTATTTAAGGACTTCCCGAGGCTGTAGATGCGGTCTCGCCCTTTGATTATCTCCGGCAAGACATCCTGGGGGTGCAAAACGGCGAACGCCTCTGAGGCCTTCTTGTCCATCCGAAAACAGCTACAGGTGAGGATTACAGGTTTCATTTCAAAATCTCCGTTAGTTCATCTACTGTTTCTGGCCAATTAGAGTTCTTCCCTCCCCAGACAGTCTTAGCCCAAGACATAGAATCTAATTTGGCTACCATCTCTTTCTGACCTGGACGGAATGGAGAAGTCTTGGTCTTCTTCACCTCTATTGCCCCCCAAAACCCATCTTTCACGAAAAAGATATCAGGAAGAGCCGCCCTAGTCGTGGCGTTTTGCTGGTACTTAAAAGCCACAGCCCCGTGCCCTCGAAGCCATTTTATGATAGTTTGTTGAAGCGCACTCTCTTTCACACTACCCCCCACACCCCTAGTACCTCGTCCCTAAAAAGTTCCGCTGACCGTAAACTGTCAAAATTTTTATAGATGTTTTTGCTGCCAGATTTTACCCCAACTTGGTATATGGGGCTTCCATCCTTGCGATTACCCTTATACGATATGTTCAATGCTGGCTTATTATTGCGTCTATTCACGCTCTGCTCTCTGCGTGTTGCCCATCGACAATTTTCTGGTGAATATGGCCCATCATTATTTATTCTGTCCAGGGTGTGCCCTTTTGGTCTTTCTCCCATATCTGATACGAAATTTACGAATCCAGTATCAAACCTGGCCCATCTCTCACAAACTTTTATCCCCCTGCCACCATAATTCGGCCAAGCTTTGTTTTTTTTATTAGTGCACCGGCTCATCATATTAGCCCAAGTACTGTACAATGGGTGCTTTCCCTTGCCAGTATTTTTTCTTATGACTAGCGACCTTATCTCGCCATTATTGCGTTTTTGTTCGTAGTGCGCCTTACAGTATTCTTTGCAGAATGCTGGTTGGCCACACTCTTGCACTTTGCACTTTTTGCCGGCATTTTTGCATCTCATGGCCTCCATTATATTCCAATGTAGCATTCTTGTAAATACTTTCGCTTGTAGGTCGGATTCTTTTGCCATACTCCTATTCTACCACATCCTTATCATCCATTATCTTATGCCATATATCATTCCACTTCTTCTCCTGCTTCTTGACTCCATCATAAGTAAGAAAAATTGAGAACACTACACTAGCCAAGAAGGTTTGTCTAGCTAGAAGGATATCTAGTTTCTTATTCAGCTTTCTCTTAGTTATCATATACCCTTACTCCTTACAAAATCAATCGCCCAAGATTCGCCGTTTTTATCATGCTTGGAATATACCGTGATACCGTTCAACATATCGTCTCGGTATTCCTCATACTCAAGACCATTCACATCAAGCCACCTCTCCAATAAATTGAGCTGTTCTCCAGTGAGTATATCCTCCAGTGCTTGGTAATTCCACTTTTCCTTTTTATATTTCATCTTTACTCCTTTCCTGTTCTCTTTATCATAGCTTGAGCAAACAAAACCTCTGGGCCATCGCTTGCTACACTAATTCCGCCCAATGGTTCCCAACCATCTTTTATCATTTCATTTATGAGTTTCTTAAATCCCCCACCATCATCGCCTAATATTGCCGTGTATTCCATATGCCTTTTACTCCTCTCCCCCTACCAACATCGCCTTGTTCCCTCGAGAAACGCCTTTAGCTTCGGCGTCGGTTTCACCTTGAAATACCAATTGAGCTCATCTGGGTCCCCTGGCTCAAACCCTAGCATAAGCATGGCATCTTTTAGCTGGTTATTGCTAACGTAGTGCATAATAGCGTCTTCTAACCAGTGCTTCATGCCATAACTGGTGTGCCTTCTCGAAGTTTTTGTTGACCGTATAAACCAACTAGACAGTGTGTCGAGGGCCTCTTTGCATTTGTCCTCCGGCAAGTCAGTGATAAGCCCGCTATCATTGTGCTGGTCCTCGTCCGGCCTAGTTAATTGGGGGAACCACGGGTCTGGATATCTAAAACCGCTATATGTGAACGGTCTTCCATCCTTCATTATCGTATATATCTTCTTCTTCGCCATATCGTCTCCTTTCTAGTTTATTGTTAATGGCTCATCCTCTGTGAAATAGAGGTCGTTATTCTTTGCGTCCCACACCAAATTATCTTTCACCACGAATTTGTCATAGGAAAGAGTTGGTAAGCATTCTCTTAGTCTAGCCCATATCTTAATCTTCTGAACTTGCGTGAACGGCTTAAACCCCCACTGCGTTATCCGGTAAAGGGTTTTGTCATCCTCAGCGACCCAATGGTCCCCCTCCCATATTCTATCGTCCTCCCTTAAGTGCAGTCGCTCCCTACCGGTGATATTGTAGTCTATGTACAAAATGCGAGCTATCACATAGTCGAGGCAGTTGGCCGTCGGCATACCGAGTTCGTCTCTTTCTGGCAAGTCGTAGTCGAAGAACGGGTCGACAATCTGCGGGGAGCGCTTATTCTCGGCTTCTTGTTGCGCTATCACCCTATCTGCTAAACTATCCGTCATGCCTCGTCCTCCAAGAGTCCATCGAATGGCTTAGCTTTCATAATAGACTCCTCAAGTTCTCCGTCTTGCATTTTTGCTAATATGTCAACGCAACTCATGCCTGCGTCTATCACCTCCCCAGCGGCAGCGTGTTTCGGGATAGGCTCTTTTCTACATAAGATATGTTTCCCAGCCTTATAAGTAGCTGCCGAATAGCTGTCCTCCGTAGTGTACATATAAGTCTTCTCTTGGGTTCCCGGGTAGTACCGTCGCTTATAATTCTGCCCCTCCTGGAAGAACTCCTGCCGGAGGATGGCCTCTTCATTCGGCGTGTAGCCTCTCTCCTTGCAAAAGTTGAGGTAATCTCTCTTAAGGATGTCCCAGCTCTCAAACCCAGCATAAAACGTTATAAAATACTTGTAGTACAAAGTGGTACTGGCTATCGTCTCGGCCATATAATCAGACGATGCCATCATAGTCTTGCTGTACCACATCTCGTGCTCGCTAAAATACTTGGCTAAGGCAAGCAAAAAGCCGACATACTTGGACAGAGTGTCTGGGTGAGCAACAAAGACCTCCTCCCAGAATTTTTTAGGCTTATTATCCATCTTTGTAAGGTCGTTCAGAAAGAATATAAACCTCATACGCTTCATGCAAGGGATAGGGTCGCCGAAGAACTTCGGTGGGTCATTGCGGGGGTCGAATATCATGAACCGAGGAATAATCCTGAGCGGCATAGACGAATATTTCACCGGCACCTCCATCTCTGTCTTAGCCGTGATAGTCTTGAACGCCGCTGTAGCTTTGGCGCTTAGCTCGCTTGCTAAGTCTTCGTCAGGGGCATTCATCAGAGAACCAAATAAAACATTATTGAGTGACCAGTCCGCCAAGTCCGGCAGAGTGAGAATAGTTGTCTGGTGTCGCCCCACCAGCCCATGTAAATGCGAGACATATGCGCTCTTTCCGTTGCGGGTCTTGCCTTTCAACATATACATGATAGGCGGCTTATTATACATAAAATTCGTTGCCGTAGCGATGCAGGTGTCCCAGTACCGGTCTACCCAGCCCTGGGACCCCTCTTTAGCCCACACCTTCACGAAATCGTAATCTGTTGGAAGATTCTTATAGAACCCCTCCCATTCTTTCTGAGAGCTCAGTAGGTTGCCATGTATAGAATGAGTCGACGAATAGGCGAATAGCTCCGTCCACCTATTGAACTCGTCGCTAATAAGTGTCGGGTCAATGCCCGGAGTCCGAGAAGTGCTGCCAATCTCTTTGTACACCTCCCGTCTGCCTAGGGCTTCTGGCGGCACAAGAGAACAACTCTCTGCATCCCAAAACATACCATCGCAAGCATACCACAGCCCATTATCGAGGTCAGCCTCCTTGTCCACCGATTGGAGCACATTCTCCACGCAGGCCTTGACCTCGGCCGCTGGATTCATTCTAAAAAACGCCTCATAGAGTTTCCTGACCTCCTTCTTTATCCTAGGCCCCTCCTTGTCTATGGGGACCCTAGTAAACGGAGCCGATGGCCCATCCGCTCGTTTGCGCCAAAACAAATCCCTCGGGTCGTCCTTATTGCAGGCAAGCTCATATATCAGGTGAAGCAGCGTCCGCATCACCATGTCGTCCCGCTTCTTCACCTCCCCATTGCTTAAGAGTTTCGGGTTAAGCGTCAGCGCCTGGCCGTCAAGATAACCGAGGGACCTCATCTCGTCAACCCACCGTTGCCACATCTCTGGGGTGGACCTCTTAACAAGGGCAGGCCACGCTGACTTAGCCAGCTCTGCCTCATGGGTCAGTGGCTTGGGCTCATCCCAGGCGTGCGTCATCTCAACGATGTCCATCTAGCACCTCCATATAGTCTACCGGGTGTTCCTCGAAGAACTTCTGTAAGATATACTGGGTAGCGTTATTGATGGTGCGCCGCTCCTGCTCCGCATAACTGGTAAGCTGGTAAAATAGCTCGTTGTCCACTTTAAGATTTAATTGTTTATAGCCCATAAATCATTCGTACCTCCTTAGTGTATCTATTATACACCACTGTGGTATATATGTAAAGCCCATTTCTCTGCGTAATTGTCAAGAACAGGGGTGGGCAGCCAATTAACAGGGGTAGACATGTTACAACATATTTTCATAGGCCCATTCAAGGGCCCAAAATGGGCCATGCCTAGTCCGCTAACAGAGGTGGCGAATGGGCCGTATATTTAGGCACGGGCAGTCCTCGGGTAACAGGGGTCAACAGAGGTGATTATTTTGGGCCGTTTTGGGCCGTATAGAACTTTTCAAAATCGCCAAAATTTGACAAAAACACGTTTATATTGTTCAGCCCATTTGGCCCCACCACTTAACAGGGGTAGCGTAAAATTTTGGACAAAAATGTCCCGTATGGATACGGCCCAAAATTTCTAACAGGGGTGTAACAGGGGTGAGGCTTGGGCCGTGTATTTTTTGCCCATACGGGCCAGATTAGACCACATTTTGCGTGCTAGTGCAAATGCGTATGTTTTTTGGTAGACTAGCAGATCGGAAGAGCGGTTCAGCAGGAATGCCGAGACCGATCT
>ERZ809472.127-NODE-127-length-20874-cov-12.789759_pt1 | contig 20874 bp, 13 predicted proteins | sample MGYA00521274_ERZ809472 | MGnify/ENA primary metagenome ERZ809472 (study PRJEB31581, sample SAMEA3312791) | metagenome | study: EMG produced TPA metagenomics assembly of the PRJEB8939 data set (Metagenomic analyses of Rumen microbiomes reveals... | reverse complement strand
GCTAGTTACACACTTCCCAGCTTGACTCAAAAATATAGTCGGGGGTCAATAGTTCGTTTTCCATATATACGCGAATTATAAGAGGGTGCAAAATTACTTAATTAATATCAAAAAACGCGCAGTTTGTTTAATTTTTTATCCTTTTGCATTAATATTTGACATTATTTTGCTACAAAGCAGTACCTTTGTCCAAAATTTAAATCACGACTATGAAAAAGAATCTGACGTTATTGGCACTGCTGGGACTGTCGATGGGTATCAGCGCGCAGCAGACAGAAGTGAAAGAGTTCAACCTGGCCGGCCCTTACGCCGTGGTCGCGCCGATGGCCTTCGATACCGTCGACGTGAAGGGCAAGGCCTTCGACCCGCAGTCACTGCTTACGGCAGTGAGCAACGACGCCGTGGCCACGACGACCTGTAAGGGTGGGGGACCGTTGCCGTCGCTGAAGGACAGCCGGTCGGTGGGCGTGCTGTCGTTCTATGTGAACAATAGCTCGTTCTTAGAGGCGAAGCTGAATGTGAAAGGTCCGAAGAACCACAAGCTCTTCGTCGACGGTACAGAGGCTTCGCCCGACCTGAAGCTGGCTCCTGAACACCACACCATTGCCATCAAATACCTGGCTGAGCCGTCCGACTCAGACAGTATCAGTGTGAGCTTCGACAAGATAGGGAAAGATACGCTTTCTGGGAACGTGGACGCCCTTGTCCGCAACATTACCCTCGACAAGCGCCACCCCTACATGGTGCATGACCTCACCGACGGTCGCCGCGTGCGGGGCGTGAATCTCTCGGCCGACGGCAAATACCTGGTGGTCAGTTATCAGACCACTGATCGTGGCGGCAACAGTCGCTGGGACTACGAGCTGATGGCTTTTCAAAATAAGTCCAAAGCCGTTGATGGTTCCTGGCAGTTAGTGCGCCACCTATCAAGGTCGGTACACTGGATGCCTGCTTCCCCTGCATGGCTTGAAGAGGAGAAGGAGCAGGGCGTGCGCACACTCTACAAGGTAGACCCCGCCACAGGCAACCGCACTCGCTGGGCCAGCGGCATGCCCGACGGCGGCTATACCGTCAGCCCCACGGAGGACTATATTATAATTAATGTGGAAGATGAAGGGACGAAGGAAGATCCTGATGTGTTCGAGGTGTTGGAGATGGACGACCGCCAGCCCAACTGGCGCAAGCGCTCCTATCTTGTGCGCCACGACGTGAGGACGGGCGTGAGCCAGCGCATCACCTTCAGCCCACGCAACCAGTGGCTGATGGACATCTCGCAAGATGGCAAGAAATTGCTCTTGGGCATCAGCTACTCACGATTGGAGAAACGTCCCACGGAGGTGACGGACTACTTCGTCATGGACGCACAGACGCTCAAGACCGACACCGTGCTGCGCTGTGAGGGCTTCCTTGGCGGAGCGGAGTTCTCGCCCGACGGCAGTCAGCTGCTCATCAAGGGCACGCCAGAAGCCTTCAACCGCATCGGCTGCCAGCTGCCCGAAAACGTGACACCGAGCATGACCGAGAACGAGCTGTTCCTCTATGACCTTGCAACAAAGAAGGTGACACCGTTGACCAAGGACTTCGACCCCAGCGTGGAGCGTGTCGACTGGTCGGATGCCGACGGCAACATCTATTTCTCTGCTGAAGACCGCGACTATGTGCGCCTCTACCAGTTGAACCCCAAGACGGGCAAGATAGCGCAGTTGCCTGCCGACGGCGACTATATTTACCGTTTCGACATGGCCAACAAAGCCACTGCCCTCGCTTGGCTCTCCTATAATACAATGGAGCCGGCTTCGGCTTACGTCTCCAGTCAGCCGTGGTCTAAGTTTAGTTGCAAGTTGTTCGACGGTCGTGATGCTCTTGGCGATGCCGAAGTGGGCACCTGTGAGGACTGGAACTACACCAACTCGAAGGGCGACACCGTCTATGGCCGCCTCTACCTGCCTAAGGACTTCGACGAGACGAAGAAATATCCCATGATTGTATATTATTATGGTGGCTGTTCACCGACGAGCCGTTATTTCGAGTCGCCCTACGCTCCGCAGCTATGGAACTCCTTAGGCTACGTGGCTTACATCCTCCAGCCCAGCGGAGCCACTGGCTTCGGCCAGGAATGGGCATCGCGTCACGTGAACACTGCTGGTCAAGGCCCTGCCGAGGACATCATTGAGGGCGTGAAAAAGCTGTGCGACGAGAAACCTTTCATCAACCGTGAGAAGATTGGCTGCATGGGTGCCTCCTATGGCGGCTTCATGACGCAGTATCTGCAGACTGTCACCGACATCTTTGCCTGTGCCGTGAGCCATGCCGGTATCGCCAACCACACCAGCTACTGGGGTGAGGGTTACTGGGGCTATAACTACAGCGAGGTATCGATGGCCAACAGCTACCCCTGGAGCCATCGACAGCTCTACGTCGACCAGAGTCCGCTCTTCAACGCCGACAAGATTCATACGCCGCTGTTGCTGCTCCACGGCAATGCCGACACCAACGTACCGCTTATCGAAAGCCTCCAGATGTTCACCGCCCTGAAGTTGCTGGGCCGTGAGGTGGCTCTCGTAGAGGTGCAGGGCGAGAACCACCACATTCTCGACTACAAGAAACGTGAGAAGTGGCTCGCCACGCAGATGGCCTGGTTCCAGCGCTGGCTCAAGGACGACCCTTCATGGTGGAACGCCCTTTACCCAAAGAAAAACCTGTAATCATAGTAATAAAATAGTCAGAAAAATGGCATTGATAAAATCCTACAAAGGCATGTCGCCCCGCTGGGGTCGCGACTGCTACTTCAGCGAGAATGCAACAATCGTGGGCGATGTCACCATGGGTGACAACTGCTCCGTGTGGTTCAACGCCGTAGTGCGCGGCGACGTGGCACCTATCACCATCGGCGACCGTAGTAACGTGCAGGACGGCTCCTGCGTACACGTGACCCACGACACCGGCCCTACGCACATTGGCAGCGATGTCACCATCGGCCACAATGTCACCGTGCATGCCTGTACCATTCACGATGGAGCACTCATCGGCATGGGAGCCACGTTGCTCGACGGATGTGAGATAGGGGAGGGGGCTATCGTCGCCGCCGGCGCACTGGTCTTGCAGAACACCAAGGTGGGTGCCCACGAGATATGGGGCGGCGTGCCCGCAAAATACATCAAGCCCACACGGCCTGGACAGACCGACAACGCAGCCCACTATGTGGAGTATGCCAAAATCTATATGGCCGAGGAAAAAGCTTCCCAGTCTGGTACGACGTTTGATAAATAAAAACGGCATTTTCCTCCATACTCGCAAATTTCCTGGCAGTTTTCTTTGTCAGTTCCCAAACTTTTCGTAATTTTGCCACGTGCATTGCGATGTACGGACATTTTATTTGCATCAGACTATGGCAAAGTTCATCAATCCTTTCACCGACCTTGGCTTCAAGCGCATCTTCGGACAGGAAGTTTCAAAGCCGGTGCTTATCACTTTCCTCAACTGTCTTTTGGAAGGTGAGCACCATATTGTTGACTTGGAATTTCTTGACAAGGAGTAGTTGGGAGACTCTACGGACGATAAGTCGCTTATCTACGATGTTTATTGTGAGGTGGAGGGAGGCGGACGAATCATCGTGGAAATGCAGAACCGAAGCCAGCCATTCTTTAAGGAGCGCAGCATCTACTATCTGTCGCGTTCTGTATCACGGCAGGGCGAACCTGGACCTAAGTGGAACTACAGCGATTTAAAGGCCGTCTACCTGATTGCGCTTCTGAATTTCAAACAAAGGACTATTTCCGACGAGTTGCGCACAGACGTGGGGCTGATGGACATGAAACACAAGACCATGTTCAGTGACAAGTTGCGCATGGTGTTCCTACAGTTGCCCTACTTTATGAAGGAGGCTGATGAATGTGAAACTTTATTTGACAGAATCATTTACGTACTGAAACACATGGATGTATTGAAGAGAATGCCTTGGATGGCCCAGGAGGCCGTGTTCCAGAAACTGGCCAGCATTGCTGATGTGGCATCGCTCAGTAAGAAAGAGCGGATGGCCTACGATGAGAACCTCCGTAAATATCGCGACACAGTGGCAGTGATGGAAGGGCAATGGTTAGAGGGTCATGCCAAGGGTGTGGCAGAGGGTCATGCTAAGGGTGTGGAAGAAGGTCATGCCAAGGGTGTGGCAGAGGGACATGCTAAGGGTGTGGAAGAGGGTCATGCGAAGGGTGTGGCAGAGGGTCATGCGAAGGGAGTGGTAGAGGGTCATGCGAAGGGAGTGGTAGAGGGACACGCCGAGGGTATTGAGGATAACAAGAGAGACAATGCCCGACGCATGAAAGCCGACAACATGCCGACAGAATTGATAGCCAAGTACACGGGGCTTACCATTGAGGACATCAATAGTCTGTAAAACAGTTTTCCGTAAAACAGTTTTTCTTGCAAATCAAAAAAAATCTCCGAATCGCTTGGCGGTTCGGAGATTTTTCTCTATCTTTGCACCCGTGCATTGCGATGCACGGACATTTTTATTTGCTCAATCGCACGTCGAATTGGAACCTCGAAAAGTGAACGAGCAATGATTAACCACATGAGGCTTGCGCCTAAAGCGTAGGCTTCCCATAGTGGTTAATAGGTAAGTTCCAAACCTGACGTGCGTATGGTGATAGTCTGCGCTTTTCTTATTTCCAGTAAGTTTGTGCAGGTTTCCCAAAGTGAGAGGTGAAGCAGTTTTTTCTTAGTACTAACCCTTTAATTAAAAATGTAAAATTATGAAAAAGTTATTCTTTACGCTTGTAGCCGCTATGATGGCTACTACCACAGTGTTTGCGCAGGGTAGCCTGCTGGCCACCCTTAGTCATGAAGGTAGCATCAGTGCCTACTATGGAATTGATGCTTTGAAATCGGCCATGGCCGCTGCAGAAGACGGAGACGTGATTACGCTATCGAGTGGTCAGTTCAATGCTGCCACCATTAACAAGGCTGTCACGCTGCGTGGTGCAGGCATGAGTATGAGCACTGACTCGCTCAATCGGCATGAGTCCACCCTTATACAAAACGGTTTCACCATCAACCTTACCGACACGCTTGCAGGTCGTCTTGTCATGGAAGGGCTGTATTTTAAGAATGCCACCTCCTTCACAGGGCATATCAAAAATGCGCAGTTCCTAAAATGCCGTTTCACGAACTTTATTGCCGACAACGCTAATGCCAAAATAACTAATGCAACATTCATCCATTGTCGCATCTACAATGGTTTTCAGATGGAGGCCAATTCTTCAGCCTATTTCGTGAATTGCGCTGTAGGCTGTCCCCGTAGCGAGTCAGGCTCATCCAGTATTGAGTTCGACAACTGTTTCGTGAAGTTCGATAATGGTTCCAGTTATGGAAAGTATCCTGATTATGTCGTAAACTCATTTTATAAGAACTGTATTATACAGATGATATATCCTAATTTTAATTATATTATTCCATCATCCTGTACCGCATATAATTGCATTGGCTTAGGCAACTCATATCTTTTTAACTACATGCCTTCTGGTAACAATACAAACAGGTGTGTTGGCAGCATTTCCACTGTCTTCAAGACCTACAATGCCATTAACAGCAACACCTTTGTTAGCGATGCCTACAACTTTGAGCTGACCGAAACCGCAGCCAATACCTATCTAGGACTTGATGGCACACAGGTGGGCATGTATGGCGGAAATCTGGTGTACGACGAGAATCCCACCATCCCGCAGATTACAAAGTGCAACGTGGCTGCCAAATCTACCGCCGACGGTAAGTTGAGCGTAGATATTGAGGTGAAGGCCGCATCCTATTAATGGATTAAATAGAAAGGAAACGTATGGACAGATTATTGTTATTCCTCTGCTTCCTGTGCATTCCATGGGCAGCAAGAGGACAGTCGGCATACGAATGGACCTGCTGGTTCGACGATGAAGCGATACCACGGCTTTCGGGCAGTGCTGTGGGCGACGCCCTCAGCATTGATGGCTTGGATGGCAAGCTGACGGAAGGTTTCCATGTGTTCCATGTGCAGGTCGCCGATACGGCAGGCAGGTACTCTCCTCCTATGTCACGACTGTTCTATAACGCCGTTGACCGTAGCGTCAAGAAGCTGCGCTATTGGTTCGACGAAGATTTGAGCAACATTTTCACTATCAATGCGCAAAATGGTGTAAACACAATCGATGTCAGTCATTTGCAGCCAGGTATTCATATCATCTACTGTCAGATAGAGGATGCCATAGGAAACTTGACCGACGTAAGCTCGCGCCTGTTCTTCAGACAGACAGCTACCGACCATCTGCAATGGGCTTATTGGTTCGACGAAGACGAGGAAACGAAGCAAATGACTTCACAATCTGGCGAAACGGTGCTAATTGATGTATCTGAACTTGTCGACGGCTTCCACACCATCCACCATCAGGTGCGTGGGTTGGCATCGTCGGATGTGGTAACACGCATGTTCATAAAGATTCCACAGACGGAGAACGTAGCCGACATGACCTGCATCTGCACCGTTAATGAGAAAATGGTTGGTCTGCAACAAGTGCCTGCCAGCGGTGGTATCATAAGTTGGAATATGGATGTCAGTGCATTGCCTGTAGGGCTTCACCGCGCCGTGTTCCAAGTCATCACCGCCACCGGGGCTGCCTCCACCATAGCCGAAAGGTTCTTTGTGCGAGCTATCACCCCAGCCGAGGTGGGCAACATGCAGTGCATCTATACCCTCGACAACTCCGACACGCAGAGTCAGGCAGGAACGATGGCCAACGGTCTGTTCCACTTCGATATTGATGTAGCTGAGCTTGAGGATGGCCTACACCGCATTGCCTACCTGATGGTGTCTGAAGATGGCACCGCCACCCCCCAGCAGACGGCCTTTTTCTGGAAGACGCCCGTGGGTGGCGAAGGCATTGTGCAGTACGACTACTGGCTGAACGACGAGGAGCAGGCCATGAAGAGCTTCCGCCTTGACAAGCGCGAGAACCCCTTCAAGCTTATCTCGCTGCTGCCAGTTGATACTCAGCCCATCCGTTCACAGTGTTTCCACTTCGAGGTAAGGGATGGCCAGCCTATGCTCTATGCCAAAAACGACTTCCACATACGCTTCTTCGACACCGATGGCCGCGCTCTCAGCGAGACCCGCCAGTATGTGGACTATCAGGTGGGACAAGAAATCAAGGATATAACTGAGATTCAAGAAAGCCAAACCATAGCGCCACTTGATAATAATCATATTAAATGGTATTATTTCAATGCGTTAGCAGGTGATTCTATCGCCATAAAAAGTAACAAAGCATGTACAATTCAGGTATTTTCAGCAGAAGGGCAATTACTGATGAATTCGGATGGTTTTAATTCTGTAGTATACCGCGGTGCATATTTACGTCAGTCAGGAACGTTTTATATAGCCGTTCATGATATCAAGGGAGATAGTTCAGATGAAATGATTCTCAGCTACAGTCATATTGACAGATATTGTGTCTTGTCATTGACACCAAACGAAATAGGGAATATGTCCAATTCATACTATACTATGGAACTATTTGGAAATGGCTATGACAAACTCAAAAAAGCCTATATCAGTAATGGCATTGAAGTGATAGCTGCTGAGGCGACAATGAATAGCAGCCGCTCCGAAGCACAAGTTTTGTTTGCTTTGCCAGATAAGCCTATAGACATAGGTAATTACGACTTGGAATTAGAGTTTGAATATGAAGGGGAAAGCGAAAAACTGATAATCAAAAATGCAGTTAGGGTTGTGACAGCTACACCTGGCAGTATTGAGATAAGTATGAAACAACCTTCACTCACTCAAAGTCCTTACGAGTTAACAGTAAATGTAAGGAACAGTGGAAATGTGGGATATACATTCCTGCCAATGAATATCGCTTTTGACAATATCGCCAACATTACTAATATTGAGTTTACTAATTTTAATGTAAACTTGCCTGCCGATGCTGACAGTATTGGCTATAGGTTTATGGCCTTGTCTGATAACCTACTTGGTAAAAATGTGCATGGTGGTATGATGTTCTTCTTCATCCCTCGCATAGAGGCTCACGAAGTAAAAAGTTATTCATTTAGGATTACTACGTCTCCAATGGCTCAATTTAATATGTACGCTTGGACAGGAACCCCAATGGAACTTGACACATTGTTTGTACATAACGTGCAAAAAGCTCGTAGAGCCAACCAATCTCATCAGACCGCTTCTAATATACTATCATTTGGACAACATCTTGAAGATGGTGCAGGAATGGTTAACGATGTGTTTGGTGGCAGAGGCGGTAGAATAACTCAATTTTTGGGTCAACTAACAAATATTGTTTGCAAAACAGGCGTAACTTTAGCAGCAATCCAAAATGCAACTGGTAACACTGTCAATCAGGCATGGAATGAAGTGGCCAGAGAACGAGGTTTGGATATTGAAGATGATCTCGTTAAGTATGAACCTGTTGCTACCCCCTACGAAATTCTTAGCGGAAACCCATTGTCTGACGAAGAATTCGAAAGATTGACTAACAGGCAACAGCAGATGGCAAATACTCCTACACCAGAACCAAGTTGTCGTCAAAATATTCATACAATTCGTTCTGTTGATCCTAATGACATTATAGGTTATATGGCTGAGTCAGGTTGTAATTCCATCAAAGATAGTTTGATTGATATTTACTACACCATCGAGTTTGAGAATGACCCAGAGATTGCAACTGCCCCAGCGCACAATATCTATGTCACCGATACGCTGGATGCTTCGAAGTTCGACCTCTCGACCTTTGCACCTACGCGTGTGAAGATTGGCGAGAAGAGTGCGGAGCTGACTGGTGACAAGAACTTTGTGACCACCATCGACATGCGGCCTGAAATCAATGCCATTGCGCAGGTGGAAGGAACGTTTGACGAACAGAAGGGCATCGCGAAGTGGCATATCTCCAGCCTCGACCCAATGACGATGGAGCCGACGGATGACGTGATGCAAGGCGTGCTGCCTGTGAACCACGGCGGCAACGGCATGGGCGAAGTGATGTTTGACATCAGCCTGAAGCCGGGCATGCCACACGGCACGGAGATAAACAACCGTGCAGGCATCGTGTTTGACCAGAACGAGGTGATTATGACACCCACCTGGACGAACACCATCGACCGCGTGAAGCCCACAAGCCGCATCAGCGATGTGAACCTTTCCAGCGACACTACGGCAGTGGTGAGCATTAAGTCAAGCGACGAGGGTAGCGGCCCGTGGCGTTACAACGTGTATGTGCAGTACGGTTCTGGTGCTTGGTTCTTAGCTGCTGAGAATGTTCCTGCCGACACCACGGCGACGGTGAAGATTTACGATGGCATTGAACATCACTTCTACTGCGTGGCCACCGACATGGCGGGCAACGTGGAGGAGAAGGAGGCCCGCAGTGAGTTCACGCTTATCGTGAGTGAACGGGAGCACGGCGACGTAAATGGCGACGGAGCTGTGGATGTGGCCGACATTGCGGAGATCATCGACACAATGGCGAATGGAGCCTATCGGGTGCATGCCGATGCCAACGGTGACGGAGTCGTCGACGTGGCCGACATTGCCGAGGTGATCAGCGTCATGGCTGCCAAGGCCAGGGCGGCGGAAATGTTACACAAAGAGGGAAACTGATTTCTTGCAATTAGTGTAGTACATTTTCTATAATTAGTGTTTATAGTGGTGGAGGGCGCAAACGTTTGCATCCCCCGCCACTGTTGTTTGCAATGGTTTGATATGTCGTATGTTGGAAAAAAGCAGTACTTTTGAGGCATAATAACTAAAAATAACACTATAACACTATGAAAATACTATTCAACATTGAGTATCTTACCACTTACGGCGAGCAGCTGGTGCTTAACATCATGGGCGCTGACGGTACGTCGGAGCAGCATACCATGGCGACAGCCAACGGGCATGAGTGGAACTTTGACTTCAACATGGCCACTCCTCAGGAGTCCACGTTACTGACCTATTACTACAGCGTGCAGCGCGGCGATACTGTGGTGCGTACGGAGTGGCTCGTGGAGCCTCACCGACTGGAGCTGATGCCTTCCATGCTGCGCTACACCCTTAACGACCGCTGGACGGAGATTCCAGAGAATGCCTACCTCTACTCCTCGGCTTTCACCGACTGCGTGACAAGTAGGCAGACGGAAGGCTCACACTTCAAATCTCAAGCCTCACACCTCAACTCTCAAGTCATCTTGAAGGTGCGCGCCCCGCAGCTGCGTTCCGATGAGCATCTGGCCGTGGTGGGCGCACAGACATACCTCGGTGGATGGGATGTGCAGAAGAACATACGCATGACGGAGCAGCAGCCCAACGAATGGGTGGCCTGTCTGGACGGAGGTCTGCTGCCCGACGATGTGGAGCTGAAGTTCGTGGCTCTGCGCGATAACGGTGATGTGACGTGGGAGGAAGGTATGAACCGTCACCTGCTGTTGCCACCCCTGCAGAAAGGCGAGTCCGTGTGCTATGAGTTGACGCAACCCTGGTTCGACACGCCGGCGTGGAAGGGTGCCGGAACGGTTATCCCCGTGTTCTCCTTGCGCACCGAGGGAAGCTTTGGCGTGGGTGACTTCGGCGACCTGAAGACGATGGTCGACTGGTGTGCCAAGACCGGGCAGCGAGCACTTCAGATACTGCCCATCAACGACAGCACCATGACCCATACGTGGCAGGATTCCTATCCCTACAACTCCATCAGTATCTACGCCCTGCATCCACAGTACACCGACCTGCGACAGCTTCCACCGCTGAAGGACGAGGGGAAGGCTACGGAATTTGAGCAGCTGCGCAAGGAGCTGAACTCGCTGCCTCAGATAGACTATGAGCGGGTGAACCGTGCCAAGCGCGAATACCTGTACCTCATCTTCAAGCAGGAGTGGAGTAACGTGAAGCGGCGCACGTCGTACAAGAAATTCTTTGACAACAACAGTTACTGGCTGGAGCCATACGCTCAGTTCTGCATCAACCGCGACAAGTATGGCACCGCCGACTTCTCTCAGTGGCCCGCTGATTCCAGTTCACAGTCTACAGTTCACAGTTCACAGTTAGCAGAGTCTAACTGTGAGCCATGCTCTGTGAACGCCGCACTATTTGAACCAGACTTCTGGTACTTCGTACAGTACAACCTGGACCAGCAGATGCATGCCGCTCACGACTATGCCCGCCAGCATCATGTCATCCTCAAGGGCGATATTCCCATCGGCATCTCACGCGACGGCGTGGAGGCCTGGGTGGAACCGCGCTACTTTAACCTTAACGGCCAGGCCGGAGCACCACCCGATGCCTTCTCCGTGAACGGCCAGAACTGGGGCTTCCCGACCTACAACTGGGACGAGATGCTCGCTGACGGCTGCTCGTGGTGGGTGCGCCGCTTCCGCAAGATGGCCGAATACTTCGATGCCTATCGCATTGACCACGTGCTGGGCTTCTTCCGCATCTGGGAGATTCCCATCGATGCCGTCCACGGACTGCTCGGACAGTTCTCGCCGGCCTTGGGCATGACACGTGAGGAGATAGAGGCCTACGGGCTGCCCTTCAACGAGGGGCACATGACTCGCCCCTTCATCGCCAACTGGACGCTGCAGCGCATCTTCGGCGAGCGTGCCGCCTACGTCAAGGAACACTTCCTCGACCTCTGCCACGACGATATTTGGCAGATGAAGCCTGAGTTTGACACGCAGCGGAAAGTACAGGAATGGTCGAAGGACAAGAACGAGGACGACCTGCGCGACGGACTCTATGCCCTGATTAGCGACGTGCTCTTCGTGCGCGACCGCAAGGATCCGAACAAGTTCCATCCGCGTATCGGCGTGCAGAACGACTTTGTCTACGAAGCCTTGTGGGACAAGGACAAGGATGCCTTCAACCGTCTCTACAACGACTATTTCTACCGTCGCAACAACCAGTACTGGTATTGCGAGGCCATGAAGAAGTTGCCTCGTCTGACACAGGCCACACGTATGCTCGTCTGTGCCGAGGACCTCGGTATGGTGCCCGACTGCGTGCCTTGGGTGATGGACGAGCTGCGCATCCTCTCGCTCGAGATTCAGTCCATGCCAAAAGACCCGACCGTCACCTTCGGACAGCTGCCCAAGAATCCCTACCGCTCCGTTTGCACCATCTCTACGCACGACATGGCCACGCTGCGCCAGTGGTGGGACGAGGACGAGGCGCTCACGCAGCAGTACTATGGCGAGGTGCTCCACCACGAAGGCCCGGCTCCGCATCCGCTGCCAGCCGACGTGGCTCAGGAGATTGTCACTGCCCACCTCATGTCGCCGTCCATGCTCTGTCTGCTGTCACTGCAAGACTGGCTGAGCATTAGCGAGCGGCTGCGGTTGCCCGATGTCGGCAAGGAGCGTATCAATATCCCCGCCAACCCGCGCCACTACTGGCGTTACCGCATGCACCTGAACATTGAGCAGCTGATGAAGGCCGATGACCTGAACAGCCAGATTGCAACGCTCATTCAGGAAAGCGGACGATAACAAAGAGAGAGGAGTTAAGCAAACTTTTGCTTAACTCCTCTTACTGTTTATTTCCTTTCGGGCAATTCCTTTACAACCTTTGCGGGCCGCCCCATGGCGACCGTCCATGCAGGAATGTCTTTCGTGACCAACGAACCGGTGCCGATGACGGCCCCCTCGCCAATGGTCACGCCGGGCATGATTGTGCAGCACATGCCAATGGCCGCGCCTCGGCAGATGCGCACGGGCATCACCTTCGACGGCTGTCTGGTGTAGGTGTCGCCTCGGTGATAGTCCGAGATGTCGCGCTTGTGCAGCAGGATGGTCGTCCGCGAACTGATCCAGACGTCGTCCTCGATGGTGAGGTACTCAGCATTCTCCGCGTCGAAATACACGTCGGAACCTACGTGGAAATGTCCCGTGGCCTTAACGCCGCACTTCTCCCAGTACTTCTGCCGACGGTCGGTGCAGGGGTCTGTCATCCAGCTCTTCTGGTACTTCATCCAGAAATACCTGCGGCGCAGCCTCATGCGTATGAGGAAATATTTTGGCCACGTGATGATGCGGCCGAAATGGCGGTACAGCCAGCTTTGCTTCAGTCGGTCTTTGTTCATTCGTGTGCAAAGGTAATTATTTTCTGCGGATTGCACAAACTATTACCGCAATTAATTCAGTCATGCTTGCCTGATTCCGCCCATTTACGTAATTTCTATGTAAAAAAGATTAAACCACGTCGCAGTTTTAACGAAACACGACGTAGTTTTAACACTCCCTCTTGCAATACTTATATCATTAATATCTTAAGATGTTGTTTATCTTTTGATGCTTACTGATTTGCAGATTGGTTTTGGGGAAATACTCGGCCAGGAGGTTATAGAGGTCGGGGTCAAAGTCCTGTAGTTCCTCACGGGTGTTACACCAGTTATGTTTGCCGTCGGTATGGTCCATCTCGGCATTCACGTTGAACCAGTCCTGGACGGCCTCGGCGAAATACTCCATCACTTCAGTTTCGCGGTAGGTGTTAGCCAGTATGCCCTTGGACTTGGCGTTCTCAAAACATTGCTCCAGCCGGTTGTTGAAGTCGGGCACGGCCAGCGTTAGGCCTATGAGATGGATGGAGTGGGCAAACTCATGGATGAGGATGTCCTCGGCATGGTACTTGTCAATCTGGTAGGCCAGCACGTTTTCTTCGGCACATGAGGTCAACGGTATCTCCAGGGTGCCTTCCAACCCACGGGCCCGCACGTCCCAGTTCAGGGCCGTGTCGTTAATCAGGTAGTGGTGTTCAGGAATATCCGTCGTACCTTCATAGCGGGCCATGATGGCCACACGGGTACCACGGTTCACCATAGAGTCGAGTACGGCCTCGGGCAGCATCCGGGTCATGGCATAGAGCGTACGGTGGGCAGCCACGAAAGCTGAGTCGGGCACGCGCCAAGAAGAGATGAGGGGAATACCGTTGACATCCACATATTTATTATAGAATGGGTCAAGGTGTAAGGAGTCTGGCGGCGTGGTTACGATGCACTCGGGGATGTCCAGCGTTTCAGTTTCCACAACATCCTGTTGTTGTGTCTGTTTGCAGCTTGTCAGGGTCATCAGGACCAATGACAATGTTAGAATGGTCTTTGTTCTCATATTTATTGATTTTGGTAACTGTTGAAGATGGTTATATTGTTACTTACGACGGTGCAAAGGTACGAATTGTTAGGAAAAGATGAAGGAAAGGAAAGTTAAGTAAGGTGAAATCTTTTCTGCTTTCAGATTATTTTACTACCTTTGCACCCCGTACTAACCAAAAGTCTAATCAAGTATGAAATCCTTTAACGACAAGAACTTCGTCCTGGAGACCGAGGTGGCCCAGGACTTGTACCACAACCATGCGGCCAAGATGCCCATCATCGACTACCACTGCCATCTGATTCCTGAGATGGTGGCCTGCGACCACCGCTTCAAGTCCATCACCGAGCTATGGCTCGGTGGCGACCACTATAAGTGGCGTGCCATGCGCACCAACGGTGTCGATGAGCGTTTCTGCACCGGCAAGGACACCTCGGACTGGGAGAAGTTTGAGAAATGGGCCGAGACCGTGCCCTATACCCTGCGCAACCCCCTCTACCACTGGACACACTTAGAGCTGAAGACCGCCTTCGGCATCGAGAAACTGCTGTCGCCCAAGACCGCACGTGAGATATTCGACGAGTGTAATGAGAAATTGAAGAAGCCCGAATACTCGGCCCGCGGACTGATGAAGCACTACCACGTGGAGTGCGTCTGCACCACCGACGACCCCATCGACGACCTGCACAACCACATCGAGTATGCCAAGGCAAAGGCCGACGACGACCCGATGATGATTCCCGCCTGGCGTCCCGACAAGGCCATGAACATTGAGAAACCGGAGTTTGCCAAGTACGTGGAGCAGTTGGCACAGGTCAGTGGCGTTACCATCACGAAGTTTGCCGACATGGTCGATGCCCTGCAGAAGCGTCACGACTTCTTCCAGAGCCAGGGCTGCAAGCTCTCCGACCACGGCATCGAGGAGTTCTACGATGAGGAGTACACCGACTCGCAGATAGAGACCATCTTCGAGAAGGCCATGCGTGGCCAGCAGCTCTCGCAGAACGAGATTCGCCAGTACAAGAACTGTTTCCTCAGCGTTATGGCCGAGATGGACGCCGACAGCGACTGGACACAGCAGTTCCACTACGGAGCCATCCGCGACAACAACACCGCCATGTATAATAAGTTAGGACCCGATACGGGCTTCGACAGCATCGGCGAGTTCAACACCGCACGCGCCATGTCGACCTTCCTCAACAGGCTCAACATGAAGGGCAAACTCACACGTACCATATTATATACATTGAACCCCTGCGCCAACGAGGTCATCGCTACCATGCTGGGCAACTTCCAGGGCGGTGAGCCAGGCAAGATACAGTTTGGCTCCGGCTGGTGGTTCAACGACCAGATGGACGGAATGATTAAGCAGATGAACGCCCTCTCGGTGCTCGGACTGCTCTCACGCTTTGTGGGCATGCTCACCGACAGCCGCTCGTTCCTCAGCTATCCGCGCCATGAGTACTTCCGCCGCATCCTCTGCAACCTCTTGGGCAACGACGTCGAAAAGGGTCTCCTGCCCGACGACCGCGAGCTGCTGGGCCGCATGGTGGAGGACATCAGCTACAACAACGCCCGCCGTTACTTCAAATTCTACTAAGTAACAGACCTGTTACCATCAAGCAAGCCACGCTGTAGAATCCTACAGCGTGGCTTGCTTGATGGTATCTGAATTATGAGCAAAGGTCGAGCACGAAGCGGGTGCCTTTGGTAAATTCCGGGTCTACGAAGAGGTCGCCGTCCATCTTCTGGGCCATCCGTTTGCAGATGGGCAGTCCGAGACCGTCGCCCTCAGTGAGGTCCTTGATTTCGAGGAAGGGCTTGAACACATCGTCGCGTTTCTCCTCGGGTATGCTCTCTCCTGTGTCGGCCACTAAGAACTGGAACTTGTGTGCTCCGCGCTTCTTGAACTCCAGTGACACGCTGCCGCCCTCGGGGACGTAATTGACGGCGTTGGCCAGCAGGTGGCGCAGGATGTGGGTGACATATTCCTTGTTGAACTTTGCCGTCATCTTCGGCACGTCGAGCTTCAGCGTCACGTTGCCTTTCACCTTGCTGCGAATTTCGTCCATGAGACCCTCGCAGAAGGGTAACACCTGTATCTCCTCGCTGTCTATGGCCTCGCTGTCTGTGGCCTCCAGCTCAGACAGCATCTGGATGTGGTGAGAGAAGTCTTGCAGTGCCTTCACCTCTGGCAAACGGCTGTCGAGCCGGCTCAGTGTGGGTTCCAGCTGAGCCGAGATGTTGCTGATGAACTTGGCTTTCAGGGCGTTGCTCTCGTTGGCCTGCCGGATGGTGTTCTTTTGCTTGCGCGAAAGGATGATGAAGCGCATGAGCACGATGGCTCCGATGACCAGGACGGCTGCCAGTGCCAAGGCCACGACGGCCAGGGCGACGATTGTCATCCAGCGTGTCGACAGCGTGGAAGCCTGTTCGGTAATGGTGGCTTCGTGGTTGGCTATCTGCTGTTTCAGGGAATCGGTCTCTTCCACCCGCTTCACTTCGTTGATGGAGTCTTTCCAGGCCATGTAGTTGCTGTACGACTGGGCGACCATGTTGGCACTGCCACTTCTCAGTCCGTTGGTTATCAGCGTCTTGTAGACCTCCTCCACCTTGTCATATTCCTTTTGGGCGGTCAGTCGGCTGGCCATCTCGCGGAACACGGCGTTGCCTTTTTCGCTCTGCCCGAAGGAGTAGTAATAGATGGCTTTGTTGTAGAGCATGTCGCTGATCACGCTCTCGTCCTTGGAGGCATTAGCGTGAGCCTCCATAATGCCGAGCTGCTCCTTGACAGAATCGCTCCGTCTCATCTTCATATACATTTGCATGCGCTCCTTCGACGTCAGATAACGCAGGGCGGCGGTGCTGGCAGCGTTTTGTTTTGAGGCCATAATCGCCTGGTCAATGCGGCGCAGCAGTTCGAATGCCTCTACGTAGAGCTTTTCTTTTTGGTAATACAGTGCCGCAGCCCGTGTGCCACAGGTCACAGCCTGGCGCATCTGCCCCTTGCCGGCATAGTCCTCGAAGGCCTTGATGAAGCAGAAACGTGCCATAGTCTGGTTTCCTTTCTTGTTTTCGGCCTCGGCGCGCTGTTCCAGTTCGCTCTTCTGCGGCTCTTGTGCCAGGACTGTGGCGCAGCAGAAAAGCAGGTTCATTACAATGATAAGAATTGTTCTTTTCATAAATCGCTTTCTCTAAATTATTGTTAAATCTTGCAATTAAGCTGCAAAAATACATATAAATCCCCAAACTGCCAAGTAATTTGCAGAATATTTAACGAAGGTTTCGGAAAAATTTCGTATCTTTGCAGCCAAATACTACAAGAGGGGACTATGAAGAAAAACATTTTCTTGACGACCATTTTCTTTTTTGTCTTGATGCTGATGTCAGTAGCTACTGCTCAGGCACAGCAAGATGATTACATGGCAGCCTTGAGAGCCTACTTGCAGGCACGCCCCTCTGTAATGTCAACCTTCGACCGCGATAAGTTGATAAGTTCGCTGGAACCTCTTAACAATCAGGTGTTACTGGGCTTTGACTCCGAGAAATTGAAGGATATCGTGCAGAAATACCGTGAGGAACAGTTTTATGAAGACTTTATAGAATCCGTGTTCCTGCCCGGCTACAAGCCAAATGTCAGCATCAGTGAACTTGAGCAGTTGACTTCCATGATGCAGAGTCCCGAGGGGCAGCAGTATGAGAGTCACACTATACTGGCCAGGAAAAAAATGGAAGAGAATCCCGATGAAAGGATACAGTTCATGTCCAAAGCTACCGATGCCATGAGAACTGGCCGTGTGCCACAGGACTTGAAGAAGCGGAAAGACATTCCAAAAAAGTATGCCGAGTTGTTTTATGAGAATATCGACATGGCATCCATCAACGACATGCTGAGTCCGTTGCTCAACGTGCTGAACTTGCAAAAGGCTGACGACGAGCAGAAGAAGATGCGCGAGGCCATCTTTCAGTATGTGACCCGTAACATGGGTACACTCATGCTTAACTTCAGCTATGGCATTCTGACAGAGGAAGACCTTATCTTCCAGGGGCGCTTGCTGCGGACTGAAGCAGCGCAGCATGTCATGGTAGCCACGAAGCATCTGATGGGTAATATCTTTCAAAGTACGCAGGACTGGATGAGTAAGTATGTCGAGTGGCTTGTTAAGCAGAAGCCTGTTTGCGACTTCTCTCTTCAGAAAGCAGTTGACGCCATGAATGTAGCAGCTATAGGAGTTGAGTTGGAGGACGCCATTGACGACACGAAGTTTTCATCCAAATTGGAAGACGAGATGTTTGTGATGGAGGTTTCTGACGACAGCATAGTGGAGGGAGGTGTGGAGGGTCTCCCTGTGAGCTCACGGGAAATAATCAAGAGTTCATTTTATTATAGTACACTTACCCAAAGCAAAGATTTCCTTCATTCCCTCGTCTATTCGGGAAGGAAATTCGTCATCCGGCTAACCGGTAGCAACGGCGAAAGGGCAGTTGACATGGCTGTGGAAAACAGTCAGCTGAAGAAAATACTCGATGATTTTGATACTTACCACAGCGTTTTCGAGGCATTGAATCTGCTTGGCGACAACAACTACGACGAAGCCCTTCCCATACTGAAGGCAGCAGCCGAGAAAGGCAACCAGCGGGCATGTTACGAACTGGGCGAAATTTACTACGATGGCATTGTAGTGAACGAAGATTTTGACGAAGCTATGCGCTATTTTAAACAGGCGGCAGAACTCGATGATGAGCTGCTGTTCAAGTCAGAGTCATTCAGTAATATTGCTCTTATTCTGCTTACTAACAATTCATACGAAGAGGCCCTTACGGCTGTTGATGCTGCTATCGCTGTGATACCCGACGAGGCCAGCTGTTACGAAGTAAAGGGCTTCATCCTGCTTGCAAAGGGCGACAAGCAGGGAGCAAAGCAGATGTGGGAGAAGGTGGTGAGTCTTGAGCCCGATTATACAGAAACCCACCCGAACAACCTTTCACAGCTCCTGTCGGGTAAGGGAAAGGGCAGAAAGTAATACACCCTTTTTGCATAAGCTGCACACCATTATATTTTGACCTTTTTTAGGTCGGTTTGAGAAAAACTTCAGAAATTACTTCGCGGTTACGCGGTTTTTTAGTAATTTTGCAGCCTATATCAACGTCTTATTTCCAGAAATGGCAGAAACACGCAAGGGAATAACCTTTGAGAGCATCATGGCTGAACTGCGTGAGGGTACGTATCGCCCCGTGTACTATCTCATGGGCGACGAGCCGTACTATATTGACCAGATCAGCGACTATATAGCCGAGCACGCCCTGCAACCCGAGGAGCGCGACTTCAACCAGACGGTGCTCTTCGGTAGTGATGTGTCGGCATCGACCATTGCCGATGCCGCCCGACGCTATCCCATGATGGCCGAACGGCAGGTGATCATCGTGAAGGAGGCGCAGAACATCAAGCAGACCGACGCACTGGAGAAGTACATGAAGCAGCCCTCGAAGACAACAGTCCTGGTGATGTGCCACAAGAATGGAAAAATTGACGGGCGCAAGCGTGAGTACGTGAAGGCCATCCAGCAGTCAGGCGTGCTCTTTGAGAGTACGAAGATGAAGGAGTTCTTGCTGCCCTCTTTCATTGAGCACTATCTTCGCGACCGACAGGTGAGCATCGATCAGAAGTCGACCCAGCTCATTGCCGAGGCCATCGGTTCCGACCTCACAAGGTTGACCAGTGAGTTAGAGAAAGTGCTCATTTCGCTGCCCGCCAACGACCGCCGGGTGACGCCTCAAGTGGTGGAAGATCAGATAGGAGTGAGCAAGGATTTCAATGGCTTCGAACTGCGTAACGCCATCGTGAACAGGGACGTTTTTAAGGCCAATCAGATTATCAATTATTTTGACAAAAATCCAAAAGCTGGAAGCATCTACTCCATGCTCCCGTTGCTCTTCGGCTTCTTCCAGAACATGATGGTGGCCTACTACTGTCCGCAGAGGCAGAGTCAGGAGGCAGTGGCAGAGTGGCTGGATTTCAAGTCACCTTGGCTTGCCAAGGAGTACATGATAGGCATGAGAAATTACACTGCCAGAAAAGTGATGGACATTATCGGCAAACTACGCGAGATAGATGCCAAAAGTAAGGGTTTGGACAACCCCAGCACCCCTCCAGAGGAGTTGATGAAGGAACTTATTTTTTACATTTTGCATTAAAAAGTAGGTTTTTTCCGTCCTTTCTTCTCTAAAACGAGCACCCTTCAGAGGTGCTTTTTTTGTGGCAGAAAGCCGATAAAACCAAGGCTTGCGGGCGGTTTTACCCCTCTCAAAACTCGCGTATTTTCAGTTTTCCGCCCAGTCGTGCAGAATTTGCGAGTATTGGTGAATTTTGGAGTTTTGACCCCTTCTGGATTTACAATTCACATTCGTTTGCTTTTAAGATACTAAAATTTAAAACGATAAATAATTAAAAGGAAGTATAGAAATGTAAAACAAAGGTGTAGTTTACAGAATTAAATACCGTCTTTTTGTCGTTTGGAAATGTAAATGTTTAAATCTAAATATCTGCCTTTAAAAGTCTAAACAAAAGAATATACAACGCTGTATTTATTATATTAAACGAATGAAAACTAAATAGTTACATTAAATTATTCTCGTAAAAAAGCGAGCATTACAACTCTAAATCCCCCCTTTTGTATGCAGACAAGCTGGATGGGTAGGTATAGTGTCTTTTATATCTTTGGTATTCCCAATAATTTAGCAAATATACCTTTATTTAAGGTTGCCCGTGGT
>ERZ809472.126-NODE-126-length-20932-cov-11.835369_pt1 | contig 20932 bp, 15 predicted proteins | sample MGYA00521274_ERZ809472 | MGnify/ENA primary metagenome ERZ809472 (study PRJEB31581, sample SAMEA3312791) | metagenome | study: EMG produced TPA metagenomics assembly of the PRJEB8939 data set (Metagenomic analyses of Rumen microbiomes reveals... | reverse complement strand
ATTATGCTTGACCATTTGAGATGACAGAAAGGCGGGTTTTCGGAGTGGACTCATTTAATATAAATAATAGAGCGAATAAAGACATGAAAAAAGAAATATATCAGTGTTCGTAACGTTCTGTTGACTAAGGTGCTCACATTGTTGGGCTTCAGCTTGCCGTTAGCTCTGATGGTCTGCTACGGAACGCTTATTACAGATTTCCCTATAAAAAATAAAAGAAGAGGCTTGAAACATTACTACTACCCGTACCCTCTCGTCAGGCGCCTTTGTCTATGTGTGCTGATGTGTTTTGTGCCTTGTGGCATAATTGCGCAGCAACATACGGGTATTGCATCTTACTATTCGAAAAGAGCCACAGGTTCATACACAGCCAGCGGTGACCGTCTACACCATGACAGCCTGACGTGTGCTCATCGCACATACCCCTTCGGTACCTCTCTGAAAGTGACATGTCCGGCCACGGGCCGGACTGTCATTGTTCGCGTCAACGACCGCGGACCGTTTGTTCGCGGTCGCATCATTGATCTGTCATGGGGCGCTGCACGTGAGTTAGGCATTCTCTCCATGGGTCTGGCACAGGTGACAATAGAGCCAACTACCTGTTTTTCTTACGTCGTGTTGCCACTTGACACCTTGCACAACAAGGTGAAACTACCCTCAATCTACGAGGAGCTTGAGCAAGAACTGTTGCCACTCAGGATAAAACTGCCTTAGTATCAATATTTAGCTGTCGGAACGTTGAAATAGCGTGTTTGCGATTTCGCTGTAATCCGTTTGGAAGATACGGCCACCATTACCTCGATTTGTCCTTCCTTGAGTTTCTTGTCGGCCTTGACGGTGGCGGTGTAGCGCACTCCCTTATAAGGACCGATGCTCTTGATGTTCAGGTTCTGTGATATCCTGACGTGCTTGTTGCCGGTCACTTCGCTTACAATTGGTTTAATATCATAGACTGGTGTCCCCGAAGTGTTGAATATTTCAAACCTCACGGTGCATTCCTCGCCGCGTGTGAGCACGCCATCACGTCTACTTTCCGTAAATGTAGCATTACGAATCTCAAGAGGTGGCTCGTGACGGTCTCTGCCCAAGTCGAGGTCAATGCGGTCGTCGCCACGTCCAAGGGGGTCATAATAGTCTTGGTCATCATAGCGTGAGACATCACGGTTTTCATAACCGCCATCTTGGCGATGAAGACGTTCTTTCGCCCTTTCTCTGTATTTCTCCTCACGGGCATTCTCCGTGGCAGCTCCAATGGCAGCTCCTGTGGCGACACCGCCCACCGTACCAATCAGTGCACCCCAGTCATGGCCGCGGCCACCACCCGTGATGCCGCCGATGGCAGAGCCGAGAACATACCCGAAATGACCGCCTACAACGGCTCCTTCACCAGCGTTATTACAACTTGAAAGCAGCAATGCTGCAATCAACATGAGGAATAGATTCTTTTTCATTATGGCTTCTTCAGGTTTAAATTGTAAGTAACTATGCAAAATTATCTTATTTAGAGATAAGCGCCGGTTATCTTCTCTTAATACATACTGATTGTGTTCACTTACTTAATAATTATTCTTTTTAAAAAGTAATCAATGATGATTTATCAAGTGCAAAATTAGTGATTCCCATTGTAGTCTAAAAGGGAATTTCCCGAAAAGTGAGAGGAAAATCCCTAATCTGCCATTTCATGACTCCCATCACCCCAAGCAATCAACCCTTCAAAGCCTCCCCTCCGTGTGGAGATTGATGGGATGGGGTGGCAAGAAATCCTCCCCTATGTGAGGAATGTTTGTAGGGGGCCTTAGTCACGATAAAACCAGGAAAACAGTTTGTTAATCCATCCGATGGAACATCGGAACCAGCGATAGGTGCTTGTCGGCTTGCCACCGAAGCGGAGTATGAACTCCCGGAAAGCGTTCTTCTGGAAAGGAAGGCCTACATCCATAAAGAAAATGTGTTCATAGCCCTGCTCATGCGATGATTTGATGGCGTGCCAGATGGTTAGCTCGTCGGGGCGCAACCATACAAAGCTCTTTCGGCGGTATGCGGCATACCATAGGTAAGCCTGCTGTTGGCTGTAGGCCACTGCCGAGCAGCCCACTACGTGACCACGATAGCGCGTCAGGAACAGCCGTCCGTGCTTACATCCGTTTGTGTCCATTCGCAAACCCTGGAAGAACTCATCTGCGGGGATATAGCGTTTCGGCTTTGTCCAGTTATGGTGCCGCAAAAGTTTCATGAAAGCCTTGAAATCGTCATCCGTCTGTACCTCGTCTGTCACGATACCACGCTCGTAGGCTTGTTTGATGCGCCGTAGCATTTGTTCTGTGAGGCGTTCCTCTGGCGTGTGCGAGTGAAGCGAGTTGTGGATGCTCATCCAACGCACGGGGAAATAGCCACACTCACGGAATTGACGGTAGCCCATCATCTTCTGCGATAGATTGCTGAACTCGATGTAAAGAATCCACCGGCCCAGCCTTTCAGTAAGTGCACGAAGCATAAGCCCGAACAGTTCCTGCCGTTCGTTCTCATCTTCATAGATTCCTTCGCCCAGCACACGGCAGTGACGGTAGAGATAGGGAGGAAACCACGAAGAGCGGTAGCGCACGACCGCCAGCATCTGAGCAGCCACATGCCCGTCCGCCTTCTCAGCTGTAACGAGATAAGGTTTTTGTCGAGGCGTGTTACGACACAGTTGAAACAGCTGCGGACTATGGAAGAAATTCTCCGTCAGCAGACCCTGTGGAAATGTGCCGGGCGAGGTGTATATGCGCGCAACGTAGTCTGACATTGGGCGACAAAGATAATAAAATAATGTGAAACGTAAGCCGTTTCCATAGTTAAAGGGAGTTAAAGGCTCGGATACTTAACCTAAAATGAGTAACTTTGCAACCGTAACTATATCATAACATCCAACACTCAACTCCTCAAAGCCTCTCCTACGTGGGAGGTTGGAGGGAACCCACAACAACTATGAAAGATTTTAAGACCTTGGCGCAGATGCGCCGCTCCCACCGTAAGTTCACCGATCAGGAACTTGATGCCGACGACGTCAAGCTCATTCTTCGTGCTGCCCTCATGGCTCCTACGTCCAAAGGCCAGCGCGCATGGCAGTTCGTCGTAGTTGACGATAAGATTGATCTTGAGAAACTCTCCGATGCCAAGGACATGGGCGGACAGTTCCTCAAAGGAGCAACCCTTGCCGTTGTCGTTCTTGGTGACCCGCAACAAAACGACTGCTGGGTTGAAGATGGGGCTATCGCTGCCATCTCCATGCAATACCAGGCTGAGGACTTGGGACTCGGATCCTGCTGGGTGCAGATGCGTGGACGTGGACTCACCGACGGAACCACCGCCGACACGGTCATTCGTGGTATACTCAACATCCCAGAAAACTTCTCCGTGCTCTGTGTCATCGCCTTTGGGCACAAGGCCGACGAGCGAAAACCGCAGAACGAGGATAAGCTCAAATGGGAAAATGTCCACCTTGGGAAATGGAGTTAGTGTTTATAGGAGCAGGGCGACTTGCCACCAATCTGGCACTCGCCCTGAATGATAAAGGACATCACATAACCGCAGTCTACAGCCGCACCATCGACTCCGCCCGCGCACTTGCCGACAGACTAAAAGCTGAAGGCCAAGCTACTGTGCCCGACGGTTCTGCCTTCGGGATGAGGTTTCCTGTCGTTGGCGATTTACAGTCTCTTACCCATGATTTCCCCTTCCCTACGGGGGAGGGGTTAGAGGGTGGGACGGCCATTATCATCGCCGTCAAGGACGATGCTCTCCCAACCCTTGCGCGTCAACTTGCTGAAAGACTCCCTAACGAGGGAAATTACCCTGTATTCCACACCGCAGGCTCAGTTCCCATGTCTGTCCTCAGCCCTCTGCCTCATCATGGAGTAATCTACCCCTTGCAGACCTTTTCTATCGACAGACGGGCCGACTTTACCCGCATCCCCTTCTTCATTGAAGCCTCTGACCAACATACCCTTTCCGTAGCACATACTATTGCTGCCTCCCTTAGCAACAGCGTCAATACCATCGACAGCCAGCAGCGTCGTCAACTCCATCTCGCAGCTGTTTTTGCCTCCAACTTTGCCAACCACTGCTACACTCTTGCCGCCGATATCCTTGAACGCAGCGGGCTCCACTTCTCCAGCATACAGCCACTCATAGAGGAGACTGCAGCAAAGGTTACCACCATCCACCCACGACTTGCACAGACAGGGCCCGCCGTCCGCTATGACAAGACCGTCATCGATCGGCAAAGGCAGATGCTTGCAGACCAACCGATGACCCAGCAAATCTATGAACTCATGAGTGAAAGCATACACCAGCACACACAACTTCCCAACTGTGAACTTTGATTTTCCTCCTAACTCCCCATGATTCCTTACGACCTTACCAAGATACGTGCCATTGTCTTTGACCTTGATGGCGTACTCAGTAGGCAGACCATAACCCTCTCACCCAACGGTCTGCCTATGCGCACAGTCAACATCAGGGATGGTTACGCCATTCAGTTCGCAATAAAGCAACAACTACACATTGCCATCATCACTGGTGCCAATGTCCAGCAGATACACACACGCTATCAAGGCCTCGGCATGACCGATATCTATACTGGCTGTTCTGTCAAGTTACCCGTCTATGAGCAGTTCAAGGCTAAGTACGGCCTTGACGACCACGAGGTCATGTTTATGGGCGACGACATCCCTGATCTCCAGGTGCTCCAGCAGGTCGGCTGTCCCGTCTGCCCATGCGATGCCTGTCCAGAGGTACAGCAGGCATGCCTCTATATCAGCCATCTTCCTGGAGGAGAGGGATGCGCACGCGACATCATTGAGCAGACTCTACGGGCAAAAGGCCTTTGGCTCAACAACGACAACGCCTTCGGGTGGTAATTAATGAGTATTTCTCATAGGCGAGAAGACCACGTGTACCTTCAATCTTCTTTAATGAGGCGAGGCCCGATATAGGAGGATTTCAGTCCGCCCCAGTCGACAATAATGCGTTGTACCATCTGGCCTGGGTTCATGCCGTGGAGGGTCAGCGTGTGACGTGTGACGGGTTTCAGGGGTTGAGTGGTGAGGGCTGAAGGGGGAGTGGCAAAGCGCAGCCGACAGACGGCACCGTTGCGCATTACCTGGTCTTTCCATCTGCGGTCATATTCCTTGAACTTGTTCTCAAATACCTGTATCGGCGAGTTGTCGATACTGATGCCCATGCTGTTTGACTTGCCTTCGTAGAGAGGCCAGAAGGGCACCGTATAGAGTACGATGTCGATGCTGTCCTGTTGGGGGGCGGTGAACTCGTATGTGATAGATGTCGGATGACTGGTATCGGGTGTTGAGGTGGGGTCACCCAGTTGGACGGCAATACCGTCGTAGCCCAGGCCCTTGACAATGGTAACAGAGGTAGTGCTAACTGGGTGCGTCAGGTCGATGACGTTGCAAGCATCGGGTTGGATGCTTCTTAGTGGAGCCAGCGGTACAGCTTTCTCGCCTGCTCCCACGAAGTGCTTCACTTCAGGCTTCTGGTAGAACTGGCAGGTGTTGGTAAAGCTGGTGGAGAGTGCCATCATGCCGTTCCATTTGCCGTCAAGCAAATTATTGTAGCGGGTGTTCAGGGCTTCGATGCTGTCGTAGGCCAGTTCCATCTGTCGTGCGGCCCAGTTGGCCTCGGCATAGCGGCCTTCTGCGGCCATCTCATGGTTGAGCTGGGCCATAAGGAACTTTCGGTTCATCTGGTAAGCTCCTTGGACAGGAAATTGCACCAGCTCGAAGAAGGCAGCAGCAGATTGTTCACTGTTTACTTTTAGCGTTTCACCCAGTCTCTCTACTTCGTCGCTGATGCGCTGGTAGTCGGCGAGACGCTGCTGTGCCTCGTCGTAATTCTTGAATGAGAACTCGGTGTCTTTGAGTCCTGTGTGCTCCTGGTCGTCCCACTGATACTCCCAGCCCATGAATTCAGGCTTGCGGCTCCAGGCCAGACGATAGTAGTCGTCGAGGATGGCCTGATAGGTAGTGTTACTTGCTCCGCTTACAGGACAGGGGAATAGTCGGGCGAGGATGGCGGCCTGATGGTAATAAGCAGCCTGTGGGGAGAACGACTTGATGTCCCACGCCATATCGAAGAAGGTCTGCATGCCTAACTCCATAGGCTTGATGTCGCCCACGTTGAGCAGCCAGTAACGGTCGGCACCAGTGTCGTAGGCTTTCTTCAGCTCTTCGTACATCAGCGCGGGTGGTGTGGTGTTGAGCCACAGGTAGTCGTGGGGAGCACCGAGGTACGACAAGTGGTAATAGACGCCCGATCCGCCTGAACGCTTCTGCTCCTCAGGGTTGGATACGCGCTTCATGTAGCCGTAGTTGTCGTCAACCCATACGAGGGTGATGTCGTCGGGCACACGCAGACCGTTCTCATAGATGTCCATCGTCTCCTTGTAGGGCACGAAGATTTGTGGCGGTAAGGGGTTATGGGTGTTGGATGTTGGTGAATAGGCTTTGTGTTTCAACAGGAGTTCGCGCTGGTCGCCAATGACCTTTTCTATCAGTGGCACGCGCTCCTCCATTGGCAGGTTGCCGCGAAGGCCAGCATCGTGGACGCCACGCATGGCTACGGTATAGATGTTCTCATACCTGGCGGCCTCGGCGAGGCGGTTGTCCCACTTCTTTAGGATGGTCTTGCTATTGGTCTTGTAGTTCCAGTCGCCGTCGCGTTCCTGGTCCCATTCACTTTGGGCCGCATTGTTCAGCAATAGCGGTTCACAATGGCTGGTAGTGATGATGATGCCGTATTCATCGCAGACGACCTTGCTTTCAGCATGGGAGTAGAACGCCCCCGTGCAGGAGTGCATGGCAGGTGCCAGCATGTTGGCTTTCAGACGCAGCAGCAGTTCGCATACGCGGGCGTATGTCTTTGGACCGATGTCACCAAGTTCTGGCTCATAGTTGTTGGTAGCCCACGGCTTCAGTCCCCAGTCTTCATCATTGATAAAGATACCGCGATACTTCACCGTGGGAGAGGGCTGGACGATACGCCCGCCTTCGTACCACACCTCGTCCTGATGTGCCATCGGCACGTCAGCCCACCAGTACCAGGGTGAAACGCCGATGCGCTGTGATATGTCGTAGATGCCATAGATGGTGCCGCGCTTGTCGCTGCCCGCAATGACGAGGTCTCCGTCTACCACGTCAATGAGGTATGACTCCCACTGCCCGCTCACTTGGCTCACGTCGATTTTCTTCTGTCTGACGAGTTTGTCGATAATTCTGCTCTTGCCGATGGTGCCAACGACGATGCGGTGCAGGGAGTTGGGCGTTGAATATTGGATGCTGGGTGTCACGCCAGTCACTTTTCTCACATCGTCGGCCAAGTCATTGGCAGCACGGGCTACGCTGCTCCAATCAGATTTGTCCACAAGGATAGATGCAGCCTTGCCGTCCTTGGCAATGCAGAACCGTTCTCTCTGCGCCGAGACAGCAAGCGCTACAATGGTTGCGAAAGCAATAATAATGAGCCGTTTCATACTTCTTCTTTATTGATGGTTCGTCGGGCTGAAAAGTTAGGTCGGGGATAACTATGAGAAAAAGCCGCTTTTTCTATGAGAAAAGTCCGTTTTATCCATGAGAAAAAGCCGTTCTTTCTATGAGAAAAAGCCGGTTTTTCTATTTGAATGCTTTAGAGACCATCTTTAGTTAATAATTTTGTATTTAGCGAATTTAAGTAGCAACTGCTTCGTTCCGACATTTCGGAACTCCACGGTGGCCTTGGTGTTCTCGCCCTCGCCCTCCACGCGCAGCACTTTTCCAATGCCGAAACGCTGGTGCTCGATGGTAGCCCCCTCCAAACTTCTCTCCGAGGGGGAGGCATTCTTGCCACCCCATTGCTCTAAATTCCCTCCGTTGGGGGATGCTTGGGGGTGTTGGGTGTCGGGTGTCGGACGTTGCGATGTCTGCACAGGCATCCCTTTTGAACGCGCTAACTGGCGCTTGAAACCGTCAGAGAAAGATTCCACGGGCGGTTCCTTGCGCCGTGGAGCGACAATACGGGGTTTAGGGTCGGCACGGAACTGGGTGGCCACGGGGTGCCGGTTCTGCATCCAGGGACTGGAGGAATTGCTGCTGTAGCTATTTCTCTTCCAAGGCAAATCGGAGGAACCAAAACCGTCGTCGCTGTTTTTGGCCGACTCTACGCGGATGAGTGATGGGTCGATGTCGCGGATAAAACGCGAGGGCACGTCGTTCTCCATGCGTCCGTAGCGGAAACGGCTCTGGGCGCAAGTAAGGATGCAATGGCGCTCAGCTCGGGTGATGGCTACGTAAAACAGTCGGCGCTCCTCCTCCAGTTCGCGCAAGGAACCCACGCACATGGGTGAAGGGAAGATATTCTCTTCGAGACCTACCACGAAGACCGTGGGAAACTCCAGCCCTTTGGAGGCGTGGATAGTCATCAGCGAGACCTTCGGCTGGTCGTCATTGCCGTCGCTATCAAGGTCGGTGAGCAGGGCCACCTCCTGTAGGAAGTCGGCGAGCGAAACCTGTTCGCCCAGTCCCTCTTCACGTCGGCCTTCCACGAAGTCGTGGACTCCGCTGAGAAACTCCTCGAGGTTCTCCTGACGCGAAATATCCTCTGGGTTGCGGCTGCTATAGAGATCTTTGGCCACTCCGCTCTCCTGCACGATGGCATGGCCCAGCTGGTAGGCATCCTCGGCGGCAGCGCGTGCCGTCCAAGTCTCTACAAGTTGGTGGAAAACTTTCAGTTTGTTGATGGTGGCGGCGGAGAGGGTAGGGAGGTTGACAGGGGGATGCGCCACTTGCGTATCAAGCGAGACAGAGGGGGCGCAGATGAGGGAAATGACAGTCCATAGGGAAAGACCGCTTTCGGTGGCGGCAGTAACAATCTTGCCAAGCGTGCTGTCGCCGATGCCTCGCGTAGGATAGTTGATAATACGCTTCAGGGCCTCTTCGTCATCGGGGTTGACCACGAGGCGGAAGTAGGCGATGACGTCCTTAATTTCCTTGCGTTGGTAGAAACTCAGACCACCGTAGATGCGATAAGGGATGTTCTCCTTGCGCATCTGTTCCTCGAAGGAGCGACTCTGGGAGTTCGTGCGGTAGAGGATGGCGAAATCGCTGTACTGAGCATCCTCCTGCCTGCGAATGCGCTTGATGTCGCTGCACACAATTATGGCCTCTTCCTTGTCGCTGTAGGCAGGCTTGAGGGTGACGCGCTCGCCCTCGTCGTTCTGGCTGAACACGTCCTTGGGTATCTGACGCTCGTTCTTGCGGATGAGGCTGTTGGCGGCTTTCACGATGAGCTGCGTCGAGCGATAGTTCTGCTCCAGCTTGAAGAGACGGGCATTGTCATACATCTGCTGGAAGTTCAGGATGTTGTCGATGTTGGCCCCACGGAAACTGTAGATACTCTGCGCATCATCGCCAACGACGCAGAGGCGCTGCCGTTCGCGAGTCAACTGGTAGACTATCTTCTGCTGGGCGAAGTTGGTGTCCTGATACTCGTCAACAAGTACGTAGCAGAACTTTTCCACGTACTTGCGCCTGATGTCCTCATGGTGCTCGAAGAGAAGAAACGTTTGCACAAGCAGATCATCGAAGTCCATAGCGTTGGCCTGGCGGCAACGGGCGACGTAGCGCTGGTACACATCGTGTACCTTCGGACGCTTGGAATCGTAGAGTGAACTCTGTGGGTACTGGCCAGGCAAGATAAGGTGGTTCTTGGCCATCGATATTTGATCGCTGACGGTGTTGGGCTTGTAAACCTTGTCGTCGAGCCCCATCTCCTTGATGATGCTCTTCGTGAGTGAACGGGCATCGGCCTGGTCGTAAATGGTGAAGTTCGGATTATAGCCTATGTGCTCTGCCTCCACGCGCAGAATATGTGAGAATACAGAGTGGAAAGTGCCCATCTGTAAGTAGCGTGCACGGTCTTCGCCTACAAGGCGTGCTATGCGTTCTTTCATCTCACGTGCTGCCTTATTGGTAAAGGTCAGTGCGAGGATGTTCCAGGGCTTCAGGTCTTTCTCCTGCAGCAGGTAGGCTATCTTATAGGTGAGAACACGCGTCTTGCCCGAACCGGCACCGGCGATGACGAGCGACGCGCCGTCGCAGTACTCCACAGCCTCGCGCTGGCTGGGGTTAAGGTCGTAGTTCATAGTTTAGAGTTCACAGTTCAGAGTTAATTATTGTGCCATAATTGTTATTACAGTCGAAATATCAGCCACATCGACTTGGTCGTCTCCGTTTACATCAGCAGCAGTAGGCGAGAAGTCTGTGGTCTCGCCAGCCATGACACTGATAATGCTTGAGATGTCGGCCACGTCTACTACGCCGTCGCCGTTGACGTCGCCCTTAATTCCAAATTCTACTTCGCCATTCATGGCCCGGCGCACCTCATCGGCGGTCAGGGCATAGTTGTAGAGACGCATATCGCTGATATAGCCCATAAATCCGGGGTCGGAATTATACTGGCTGCGGCCAATGTAGTTGAGCACGGGGTGGATGTCGCTGGGGCGTATCGTGATGGAGGTACTGCTGGCTGCCTCCTCGCCGTCGATGTAAATGGCGGTTTTATCGCGACCAATGGTCACTGCCACATGTTTCCATTTGTAGGTGGTGAGCTTCGTGGCGCAGTCCACAGTCTGTTCTTCACCGCCGTTCTTGATGGCAAATCTCATGACGCTGCCGGTATTGGGCGTGAGGAACATGTAGTGGTCTGTGCCAAGGCCGAAGTCAAAGATGCGCTGCCAAGAGGACGGGCTGAGGCAGTACACCCATGTGCAAAAGGTCATCTCGTCCATGTCGGCCGCCTCATGGGGCAGTTGCATGAATCGTGTGGCGTTGAGGAAGAACGCTTTTGTTCCGGTCTCCCGTCCATTGGTATAGACGGTATCGCCATAGAGTGCCAAGTCCATAAGGTTCTCAGTGCTGTCGAGAATCGTGCTGTCAAAAGTCCATCTGGCGGTCATGGCCGGCGTGCTGCCTACGGGCTTGACAGTGGATACCTCATCGCTGGCTTCAGAGAGGTTGAGCGACTGGTCCAAGGCTCTTACCTTATATTTATAGGTATGGCCGGGACGGCAGTTGTTGTCCACGTAGCTGTTCGTATTCAAGTCGCGGGCTATCACGCTCCAATCATCATCTTCTGCCCTCAGGATATTGTAGCCCCGCAGGTCTTTGTCTGTATTGGCCTGCCAGGTGAGGCTTACCGATGCTGACTGTGGCTTGACGGACAGTCCTGTAGGCTTTGCAGGTGCTTCCTTGTCGTAGACGATGCCTATTGGAATGAGCCGCCACATCTGTTGTTCGCGAATTGCAGGGTCGGTCTGCAATACGTTTGTCTGAACGGCTACGCCATTGCTTGATGCTGACGTCTTGGCCGTGAGATAAAGCGATGTCTCACGGTTGCGAATGTAGAAGAAACCGTCGCCGGCATACTCAAAGTACCACTGCTCGTTGGAGTCTGGCGTGGTGTTCCTTGAGTAGGCGATTACCTTCGCGCCATCTTCGGTGGAGAAGTTCTGCACGTTGATGTGCAGGTGGGCATTCTTTACCTGCTCAATGTCATAGAAGCTATAGTCGCCTCCAATGCGTGGGTCTATGCGTTTCACTTTCCATTGCTGGGTCTGTGAGCTGATGAAGTTCTGCTGCATCGCAATAGCGCTGCTGGTACCGTTGAGATAGGTTCCCGTAGCCTTGTTCACAATGCGATAGGTGCCGTCGGTGATAGCCACATGGGGCACATCCTCGCCCCAGAGAATATCGATGACACGCTCGGCGTTGGTCTGGCCTGTCTGATAGCCTGTACCGCCGGGAATCTCCATGCGAAGCTCGCGGAGGGGGCCATAGGTGTCATAGAAAACGTCACGGTCTTTGGAAACGAACTGGTAGGTCGTGGTCTTTGCCTGTCGCTCGCTGCTGCCTATGAAAGCTTTCACACGACCGTCATCATGACGGTAGACCGATGCCGCCGTCCAGTTATTGCGGTGCTCTCCGTAGGCCAGACGCTCACCGTGTCGAGAGATGTCGCAGAATTCACCTCGTGCGCGACTGTCGAAGCCCCACCAGATGCCCACGGTCATGCCATATTCCAGGCCAATCATGGCTTCTCCCACGTTGTGCATCTCATCGCCGTAGCCAATCTTTCCGTCGGCTTTCAGCTGTTCGTAGAACTTGGCAAAGTTGTTGAAAGAACCTGCCAGCTGGTGGGTGTTGCCCCAGTCGTAATAATCCTTTCCAGACTGATACCAGGTCAGGGCCTTGTCGTTATTCAGCGTGTTACCGCCTACGATGGCCACGTCTTTCATGGTTGTTCCGTATTGCTCACGTAGCATTTGGGCCACCTCCACCTGTTTTTCCACGGTGGCACCTTCCTCTTCCGTCCAGTAGTCGGGCTCATTGTATGGCGAGACGCCGATAACGGGGTGTGTGGTGTTGTTTTGCATCCACTCTACGTGGGCGTTAATCATTGCCGCCCAGTGGCCGGTGTTGCAATTCTTGTTTTTTACATAGTAGTCTACTTTACCAGCCTCTTGGTCGGCAGTAAGCACCAGTGGCAGTTCAGCACCGCAGATACTGGTGAAGATGTTGCTGCGTTGGCGCAACTTCTCAATTTGGTCTGTGCCTAAGCTCTTGTCGTTGATGAGGGCTTCGGTGGCGCGGAAGGCAGAACGGCCTATGCCTACGTTTTCCTTGCCCATGTGGCGTGTGCCCTTCTTTAGGTTCTGATCATTTATCCATGCCAGGTCAAGGCCCCATGTGGGCTGGTAGCGCTTGCCTTCTCCACTGATGTCGTATAGGAGACTGACGTCGGACTTAGGTTGTGCTTGCAGGTAGATGCTCGAAGACGTACGTTCTTGTGCCGTAGCCGTCACTGTTGTTGCCATCAAGGTGGCGAAAAGGAGAAATCTGTACATGGGGTGTTGAGTTTAGTTTTTTTACGCAAAGCGTTGTGTCTCTACTTATTGCTGATGTCAAATGTGGTTGCCTTACCGGCGAGGACATTCTCTGGCGTCACAAGGGCTGCCTCTTTCTTTGTCAGTTGACGGCTCCAGCCCACACGGTTGCTGATGTCGGCACCTTCACCGGTGTTCTCAAATTCCAGGTAGCGGGCGGTCCGTTCGCGCTCTTTCTGCCAATGATGCCATCCCTCAGGGCATATCTGTTGTGGCAGGGAACAGTGCATGAAGAGCGTATAGCCGTAGTCACGCCAAGGGCGGCCGAGGTAGAGTTTCTCCACTTCGGGGGCTGCGGTGACAGTACACTCGTTGAACACATAACCGTAGTCCACGTCTTTGGGCGTGGAGGCAGCGGTGATGTAACTATTGGCTTTACAGTGTATGGTACAGTGCTCGAACCAAGCTGTCGACGGACCGAAGATGAAGTCTGTAGTACCTTCGATGTAACAGTCCTTGAAATAGAGCCGGGTGTTGGCCACTCCAGTGTAGACGGTGTCCTGATGTCCCAGGAAACGGCAGTTGATGAATTTCAGACGGTCGCCCTCGGTGTGGAGAGCCACGGCCTGACCCAGACGGGCGGAGTTGTTCTCAATGGTGATATTCTTCAGCGTGATGTCGTTGCCTTCAATCTTCAGTGTGTAGGTGCGGAAGGTGCCTATGCCCTTCGGCCGCTCGACAGTACGGATGTTGGCGTGGTCGTCGTAGGTGATAATTGTGTGGTCACGGTCTTCGCCACAAATCTCAATATTCTGTAACCACTGAGGCAGGATAAGTTTCTCCTTGTAGACACCGCGCTTAACGAAGATGACCTTGTGGTAGTCCATGAAAGCGCGGCATACCTCGATAGCCTCGTCGACGGTACGAAACTCACCAGTGCCATCGCGTGCTACAAAAATCGTATCAGGATTGTCATACTTGTCAGCCGCACTGACCATTGGTGAGACTATGCCAAGGAGCAGGAGGATAAAACGCATTGTTTTCATGTTCTTATTCTATAACTTCGTATTCATCGGTGGGGTTTGAAGCCTGACGACTATGGTCGCGATACTGCGATGGAGTCATGCCGGTCTTTTCTATGAATAGACGATTGAACTGCATGGGGTCAACAAAACCTGTCTTGAAGGAAATGTCGGCAATGCTGTCATTGGTCTGTTCAAGCATCTGCTGTGCTTTCCTCAGACGGAAATCTTTGAGGAATTCACGTGGTGACAGTTTGCTAATGTTGCGTAGGTTATCTTCAAATTCAGCGCGGTTGATGCCCTGCTCTTCCATAAATTTCACGAGGGTAAGGTCTTGTTCAGAATAGTGTTTCTCCATCCATTCCTCAAGCTTCATCGTGAATTCGTTGGCTTCGGCAGATGAACCTTTCTTGGCAAATGGGATGTTGTGCTTCTGTCTGTACTGCTGGCGTATACGGCGCTGGGCCAAGAAGAGCAGCAGCAGACCACAGACGGCTACGGCAATCATATAGAGCCAGATTGCTCCAGAAGAGAAGATGAACATCGGCGGAACGATGATGCTCAGTTCTTTGAGGTCATATTTATCGGGCGATTCCAACAAAAAGCATCTCACCATAAACTTGAATTCGCCGGCAGGCACGTTCTTATAGGTGGCCATGCGGTCACGGCCAGCATTGCGCCAGTCGTGGTCGTAGCCCTCCAATTTATATTGATAATGTACGCGATGTTGTAGCTGGTAGTTGAGCGATGCGAAGCGGATGGCAAAAGAGGCGTCGTGAGACGGCAGTTCCACCTTGCGGGCTTCTGGCACATAATAATCGTAGAGATTGGTTAACCGTGGGCTTTGCAGCACGTTATCGACCCAGAAACCGGTGAAGCGCAGCTTGAGGATGGCAGCATTATTGCTCATAAGCTTGTTGCGGTCCACGATGTAATATCCGGCAGTGGTACCGAAGAGGATGTTGCCTGTGGGTAGCACCAGCGCAGCACCTTCAGAACACATAGTTTCGTCGACACCTTCCAAAGTTGAGAAGGTGGTGAAGATGCGCTTGTCAGGGTCGAAGGAGCAGAGAATATGCTCAGTGGCAAACCACACGCTTCCACGGGAGTCGAAGGTCAGACTGAGTATCTCTTCCGAGGGCAGACCGTCGCGTGAGCCGAAGTTCTCGAAGAGCCAGCGCCCATCCTCGTCCTTGCCGATGGTGTGCCCTAATCCGCCGCCATTAGTGCCTACCCACATCATTCCTTTCTGGTCTCGGCCCAGGCAGACAATGTCGTTGGAGTAGAGAATGTCGTCGGGCCTTTCCTCCGAGTGTTCCAGTTTTTCAATGACTACCTTGCCTTCTTTCATCGAGAAGAGTAGCATACCGTCAGTGCTTCCTGCCCACACCTTGCCGTCTTTGTCAACAGCCAGTGTCCTCACCTTACGGTAAAAACTGCTGGGATAGTTGTCCATGCCGTTATTGCAGTGCAGGAACGACGTTGAGCCTTTCGGCATCACGTTTACACCACCTCCGTAGGTCGCAATCCAGATATTTCCATCGTTGTCCTCTATTGTCTGGTAAGCATGGTCGTCGCTTAGTGACTGCTTGTCATTTCCATCATGGTGGAAATTGATGATGGAGTAGCCGCCTCCAGGTCGTGGTGTCATCTTAAAGATGCCATAGTCCTTAGACGACAGCCAGATATTGTCCTTCGAGTCTTTTGAAATACCATAGATACGTCCCAGTGACTGTCCGTTGTCACTGTGGGTAATGACGGTCTGGTTGCCATCGTTGTCGGTGATGAAGAGCATTCCACTCTTGTTGGCAATGAGTGTGCGTTTGTGGCGTGGGTCATAGCAGAATGCACGTATGTCGTTATCCGACAATTCCGTGGCATTCTCCACCAATAAGCGTCGCTCAATGGTGTTTTTCATAATCTCCAGCTTGTCTAATCCACGTCGTATGGTAGATTCAAAGACCACTCCGTCGAGGGTCTCCAGCGATGCGTTGCAGGTGTTCGACATGTTCCAGGGGTTGCTGGGGTCGTTGTGGAAATAGCGTACCTCGTCGGCCTCCCTGTCGTAATAGCCATAGCCGCCGTGGTTCATGCGTATCCATACAGTGCCGTTCACCTCAGTGAACTCTCCGCCGCCAGTTTCGTAGTTCAGCGTCGATATCTTCTGTGTGAAACGTCTTTCTACACCTGTCTTGGTGTCAAGCATGAGCACTCCCTCGTCATTGTCGGCAAACCATATTAATTCGTGACCGTCGATGAAAAGTCCGTGCAGGTGACCTTCTTTTCCCTGGCGAATCACTGACGGTTCCTGACCGTAGGCAAAAGATACAATCTTTCCCGACTCTGTTCCAGCATAAATGTTATAACCATTTGAAAACATACAAGTTATATGCTCATCGAGAAACAGCCCCTTTCGCTCTATGGTCATGTTACTGGCATCCATACGGTGTATGCCTTCGTTGGTGCCGAGCCAGATGTCGTTCTGGTAGCCTTCTGCCATCGATGTTACATCAAGCCCGTTGGTAGTAATCAGCTGGCAGTTCACCCGATCGGCCTCAACACGCATCTTGTAGATACCCTTGTCGATGATGGGTATCAACACGTCGCCAGCACTGGTGGCAAAAATCAGACGACTGGTGCGGAAGTCCTCATTGCCCTTGATACCCTCAAAAGGGTTGATAATCTTGTCAATCGAGCGTTTCATCACGAAGATGCGGTTGTCATACATGCGCATCCATACGTTCTGCTGGTTGTCGATGGTCAAATCCTCTATACGGTTGTGCAGGTTGGGCACACGGCTCATGGTGCCTGTACGATAGTTGAAGAAGTCGTAGCCATCAAAACGTGAAAGTCCGTTCCAGGTGGCCAGCCAAATATAGCCCCAGTCGTCCTGACGCATCTTCGAAATAGCGTTGCTTGCCAAACCGTCATCGGTTGAGTAGTGAGAGAGTTTTGCCTGAAGTTGTTGAGAATGAGCAGCTATATATGTGGCTGTAAATAAAAGCGTTAAAGCTATTCGCTTGATATTCTTGTGTGTCATAATAGGTTAATAATTCTGTTTTGAGGCCGAAAGGTACGAATTATTTTTTGAAAAGACACTCTGTTTTAAGTTTTTTTAGTAAGCAAATCACAAAAGCCCTTATTCGTTAATTTGTGATAAATCGGCATTGGGTTATGGAATTTTATGCGTACCTTTGCAAAATCTAATACAAAAGATAAACGGCACTTATCCTGGAGATAACCGGTACTTATCGTGGAGATAATCGGTATTTATCCTGAAGATAATCGGCACTTATCTCTTTAACTTAGATAATTTTGTATAGTTAATAACAGAAAATAGCATGTCGTGTATATTGCACATAGAGACCAGCACCGACCTTTGCTCTGTGGCTGTGAGCGAAGATTCCCAGGTGATTTATCGCGAAGAGATGCGTGAGGGACACAGTTCTGAGCGTCTTGGGTCGATGGTCGACGAGGCGCTGTCGTTTACCGATAGTCATGCCATTCCTTTCGATGCCGTTGCCGTGAGCAGTGGGCCAGGCTCATACACTGGTCTACGTATTGGCGTGTCGATGGCCAAAGGCGTTTGCTTTGGTCGCGACTTGAAACTCATAGCCGTACCAACGCTTGAATTGCTCTGCGTACCAGTACTGATAAACAAGGAATTACCTGATGATGCACTTCTATGCCCCATGATTGATGCTCGCCGCATGGAGGTCTATGCAGCTGTTTTTGACCGCAGTCTGAAGGCCGTGCGCGATGTTCAGGCCGATGTGGTGGATGGTGACTCTTACAGCCAATGGCTTCAAGAGCGGCCAGTGTTTTTCTTCGGTAATGGAGCCGCGAAGTGCAGGGAAGTCATCTGTCATCCCAACGCCCATTTCTTTGACGGGATAGTTCCGCTGGCGCGGTGGATGCAGCCCTTGGCGGAGCGTCGGCTGTTGAATGGACAAATCGAGGACGTGGCCTATTTCACGCCCTTCTACTTGAAAGAATTTGTGGCAAAGATGCCAAAGAACCCGCTTAATATGTAAATAAAATATGCAAGGATTAGACTACAACACGCAGCGCGAAAGGCTGCAGCTGCCAGAATATGGCCGTGAAATACAAAAGATGGTCGACCACGCCGTGTCGTTACCTTTGCGCGAGGATCGTCTGCGTTGTGCCAAATCGATAGTGAAGATGATGGCTGGCCGAGTGCCTCAGATACGCGACAATGCCGACTTTCAGCAGACCCTCTGGGACCATCTCTATGTGATGAGCCACAAGCAACTTGATATTGACTGGCCCTATGACGTGAGCGGAGCCGAGAAACTAAGCTCTAAACCTGAACCGCTGAAGCTGCCGCAGTTAGACATCAGCCAGCGTCATTATGGGAGGTTGGTAAAAGAGCTGTGTCAGAAACTCAAGGAAATGCCCGCAGGCAGTGAGCGCGAGCAACTGGCCTGCTATACAGCCAACCAGATGAAGCGTGACTTGATGATGTGGGGTCACGGCACGACCGACGATGAAAAGGTTGTGGCCGACCTGGCTGACTTCACCGATGGAGTCATTCAGTTAGATCTGCGCACATTCACTTTTGCACCAGTGATTCTGCCGGATTCTGCCGTTACGGGCAAGAAAAAGAAAAAGAAGAATAATTAATGAACGACCGAACCCCATAGTATGTCATCGTTTATTATAGAAGGTGGTCACCAGTTGGGGGGCACGATTACACCCCAGGGAGCCAAGAATGAAGCCCTGCAGGTGATATGTGCCACGCTGCTTACTGACGAGCCTGTGACCATACATAATGTGCCCCAGATACGTGATGTGCAGAACCTCATCCAGCTACTGTGTGAAATCGGGGTGAAAGTTTCGCCGTGCTCCACGCACACTTACACTTTCCAAGCCAGCAATCTCAATCTCGACTATCTGCAGAGTGACCAGTTCGTGCAGAAGTGTTCTGAGCTACGCGGTTCCGTGCTGATGATCGGTCCGCTGCTGGCCCGGACGGGAAAGGCAGTTGTTGCCAAGCCTGGAGGCGACAAAATAGGTCGCCGCCGATTGGACACCCATTTCCTGGGATTTGAGCGTTTGGGGGCACAGTTCCACCATGTGGCAGAGCGCGACGTTTACGAAATATCGTCCGCTTGCTGCCAGATGTCTCAGACCTCCTGTCTCAAGGGCTGCTACATGCTTCTCGACGAGGCCTCAGTCACGGGTACGGCCAATATCGTCATGGCGGCTGTCATGGCCAGTGGAACCACCACTGTTTATAATGCGGCTTGTGAGCCCTATTTGCAGCAGCTGTGTCTGATGCTCAACGCCATGGGGGCACGAATCAGTGGTATCGGCTCCAATCTGCTCACGATAGATGGTGTTGAGCATCTCCATGGAACGGAGCACCGTATCCTGCCCGACATGATTGAGGTGGGGTCGTTCATCGGTATGGCTGCTATGGTGGGGAATGGCATAAGAATAAAAGATGTGTCGTTGAAGAACCTGGGTATTATTCCCAACACGTTCCGTCGTATGGGTATCCGAGTGAAAGAAGATGGCGATGACCTCTTCATTCCCACCATGCGCCACTACGAAGTGCAGTCGTTTCTTGACGGCAGCATTATGACCGTCAGCGATGCCCCTTGGCCAGGACTTACGCCCGACCTCCTGTCGGTACTTATCACCGTAGCCACGCAAGCCCGCGGCTCAGTGCTCTTCCACCAGAAGATGTTTGAGAGCCGGCTTTTCTTCGTTGACAAACTCATTGACATGGGTGCACAGATTATCCTTTGTGACCCTCACCGTGCCGTCGTCGTGGGTCACGACCGCAAGTTGCAGCTTCGCGGCGGTCGCATGTCTAGTCCTGATATCCGTGCCGGCATCGCTCTTCTCATTGCTGCTATGAGTGCCCACGGCACCAGTCGCATAGATAATATCGAACAGATAGACCGAGGCTATGAGAACATTGAGGGCCGACTTAATGCCCTTGGTGCTAACATCAAGAGAATCACTTAACTCCCATGATAAAACAAGAAGAAGTCTACCGCATAGGCCGCCTTGGTAAGGCTCATGGTATCCATGGCGAGGTGACGTTCCAGTTTGACGATGATGTGTTCGACCGCATGGATGCCGACTATCTCGTCATTGAGGTCGACGGAATTCTGGTGCCGTTCTTCATCGAAGAGTACCGTTTCCGCTCCGACAGTGTTGCACTGTTAAAACTTGAGGGCGTGGACAGTCAGGAAAGGGCACGAGAGCTTACCAACTGCGATGTGTTTTTTCCCCGACATCTGGCCGAAACCGATGATGACGAGACTTTGCTGAGCTACTCCTTTCTCGTAGGTTTTACCATCATTGACGCTGCTACAGGACGCCGCATTGGGGTGGTAGACAGTGTGGAGGAAAGTACGATGAACATCCTTTTCTGTTTGCAGGACGATACCCTTATACCTGCTGCTGAGGAACTTATTGAGAACATTGACAGTGAGAAGAGGGAAATTGTCCTCCGACTTCCCGAAGGACTCCTTGACTTATGAGTTGATACGATGAAAACGAATACCATCATAAGAACCTTTGTGGTCATGACGGTGTCTGTTTGGAGTGTTATTGCCACGCACGCTCAGACCATGACTCTTCGCGAACCGTCACTCCGCAGCACTGAGACTTTCCACATGGGCACGGCCACTAATCCTGAGGGACATACTCTGCTCGTTGACTCGAAGAGTCTGCTCCGCGACGGACAGCCGTGGTTGCCTGTGATGGGCGAGATCCATTTCTCCCGCGTGCCTCGCCAGGACTGGCATCGCGAATTACTGAAGATGAAGGCTGGTGGTGTGACGATAGTTGCCAGCTACGTTTTTTGGATTCACCATGAGGAGCAACCTGGACGTTTCGACTGGAGTGGGCAGCGCGACCTAAGAGCATTTGTCGAGGAGTGCCAAACTTTGGGACTGCCGGTGGTACTTCGTGTAGGACCCTTCGCTCATGGTGAGGCACGCAATGGCGGATTCCCCGA
>ERZ809472.125-NODE-125-length-20999-cov-18.668974_pt1 | contig 20999 bp, 10 predicted proteins | sample MGYA00521274_ERZ809472 | MGnify/ENA primary metagenome ERZ809472 (study PRJEB31581, sample SAMEA3312791) | metagenome | study: EMG produced TPA metagenomics assembly of the PRJEB8939 data set (Metagenomic analyses of Rumen microbiomes reveals... | reverse complement strand
TTGCACGTAAGGGAAAATATGACTATATTTGCACCCAAAAATCGTGTCTCCGCGCCAGAGACGCGCGTGTGAACCAGCCATAAAGGCCTGAAAACACACGTCTGAATCTATGCGCAGACATGGGGAGAGGAGGATGATGATGTATAATAGATAGAGAAAAGATGTATAGAGAAAGAAAGAAAATTCACTAAATTATTAACAACCTAATTTTTTTTATTAATTTAAATGTTTAACTGTATGAAAAAACAATTTTTCAGTAAGTTGCTTATGGCAGCGATGTTTGTCACTGCTGTAGGCTCGTTCCAGTCTTGTAAGGACTACGACGGCGACATTGCTGGTATCCAGCAGAACGCCGACGCCCTGCAAGGTCAGGTGAATAACCTGAAGGACGCTCTGAACACAGCCAAACAGGATCTCGCAGCCGCTCAGGCTGCTGCCGACCAGGCTGTGAAAGCTGCTCAGGATGCTGCAAATGCAAGCGAGGCCAGCGTTAACGCTGTTGCTGAGAAGGCAAATGTAGCTGTTGAGGCCCTCTCTAAGGTTGCTGCTCTGCAGACCACTATCGATGAGCTCCAGAAGAGCATCGAGGGCGTTCAGGCTATTATGGATGGTAAGGTCGATCAGAAGACCCTCGACTCTGAGATTGCAAGAGTTGCTGGTCGCATCGACGCTATCGACACAAAGCTCAATACGCTGACTGAGGGTATCGCTACCACAGCTACTCTGAAGTCTGCTATTGACGATGCCAAGAAGGAAGCTATTGAGGCCGTTGAGGCTCTTAAGGCTGACGTCGAGAGCCAGAAGGCTACTCTCGCCCTTTTCCAGGAAGAGGTTGCCAGCAAGCTCGCAAACGTTGTTAGCTTCCTCGGTGAGGACAATCAGAACGTGCTCACCATGCTCAATGAGAAGGTGGCTAAGGCTGAGACTTCTATCAACGCCCTGCAGACCGCTATCGGTCAGATCGACGTCAACTCTAACAGCATCAGCGAGATCAAGAATACTCTCGAGGAGATGCAGGCTACCATCAACGGTGCCGTTGAGAAGTGTGACAATGTTAGCAGCACTTTCAGCACTCTGAACGTGTTCGTTGACAACGCTCTCACAAGCATCGTTCTCAAGCCCACTCTGTACTACGGTGGTATTGAGGCTGTCGAGGCTATTCACGGTATGTACCAGCCCCTCGGATTCTCTATCTATTATCAGGATGAGTACACTGCTGTTACTGGTCATCAGGACGGTTCACGTATTGCTTACGACCGCACCTCTGGCAATGCCTACGACATCACTTACGAGTATGCTCCGAAGGACGACCTGATCTACAAGTATCCTATCATCGATGCTTACTATCATGTCAATCCTAAGCACATCTCTGAGGCTGAGGTTGGTGAGCTGGATCTCAACACCATGGATCGTCACTATGTGAACACCAGCAATACCGACGACAACGATCTCCTCACACGTGCTGAGAAGCAGTCTCTTGACACCAGTCTTGATGTCTATCGTGACGCTCAGGGCAAGGGTAAGGTATTCTCTGTCAAGGATGGTATCCTCCACGCTTACTTCACCAACAGTGCTGATATGTGGCACCGCGTTGAGCAGTATGCCAACACTGTGACCGTTGTCTCTCTGGAGGCTACAGCTCCCGCAAACGAGGGCACATTCCGCACCGTTACTTCTGACTGGGCTGCTGTTGCACGCGTTCATCAGATGAACTATCGTATTGCTGATAACGATGCTTACATCCTGCACTACGAGACCTATCCTCACATCTACAAGCCCCAGGATACCGATTGCGGTATGATGGACACCCAGCAGTACACTTGGACTGAGCAGCACGTCTCTGACAATGAGGGTATTCGTACCGAGAAGTACAACAAGGACATCGTTCACGTATACCGTCAGGCTCGTGAGGCTATCCTCAATCCTTACACTCACCTCCTGAAGTGGGACGGCGAGGTTGACCTGAGCAAGTGCATCGAGGTACACGCTGATCATCACTACTATGATTCAAACGGCCAGACCTTCGACTTCCCCGTCGACACAACCAAGCTCGGCTTCCACTACAAGTACACCGTGGTTAACTACCAGTATCCCGCAAGCATGGGTATCAACACCAATGGTACTGAGGAGTCACAGCACGCTCACATCGTCGGTGGCGAGTGGGGTCACATCCTGAAGGCTAACTTCGTTAAGAATGGCAAGCGCGACATCACAACCACAAGCCGCAGCTCTATCGGCCGCGAGCCTCTGGTGATGATTGAGGTTATCGACACCAAGGATAAGATGACTTGGAACCCCGACCACATGAACTGGTCTAAGGATTCTGTTGACATCAATCCTGACTGGAACCTCGTTGCTGTTGGTTTCATCAAGTTCAAGATTGTTGACGAGGACATCAATCCTTATCAGCTCATCAATGTGCCCATCGAGTGCCAGAACGCTAACATGTATGCAAGCTGCGCAGGTGATACCATCCTGACCAACTGGCATGAGGTTGAGGAGGAGATTCTCAACGTCATCAACAAGAGCGGCGTGAAGAGCATTTCTAAGGCTGAGTTCGAGAACAACTACGTTCTCCGCAACATCAACGGTGAGGAGTACACCTTCCGTGAGATCGCTCTCCTTGGCGATGGTGACTATGTGAACGGTCAGGTTTATATTCCTTACACCAACAAGACTTCTATCATCGGTAGCCGTAAGAACTGGATTGAGACACTCGACCAGAGAGGCTTCTACAACAACGTTGCTAACTGGGTTCTCCCGCAGGTTGTTCTGAATGGTGACATCACCAACTATGATGAAGAGACTTTGCCCAACATCGAGCAGCGCTTCGTTGATCCCGCTCGTTACGGACAGATTGTCTACACCAACTACGACTATCTGCATCGTGAGACCAACCTCATCGGTGTTGCATTCACCGCTGAGCAGATGCTCCAGCAGCTCGTTAAGCGTGACCACACCGGTCAGTACCTCGACAGCCTGGGCAACAAGGTTAACTACCTCTCTGAGGCTGACTTCTATCCTTACGTTGACACTTGGGTAGCTGCTAAGCTCGTTGATCCTAACCACAACGGTTGGCCCGAGATTACGCTCGTGTTCAAGGTTCGCGTTAACCTGAACAAGGCTACTATGCTCCGTCCTTCAAAGGCCAGCGGCAATGGCAACTGGTACGCAGTTGGTAGCGGTGAGCTGAAGTACATCAATGCTAACATCGATGCCTTCCAGAATGGTGTTAATGGATCCTCTTATCCTTACATCTACGACGTACGTCGCTTCGTGATGAACCTGCAGCAGAACCTGAAGGGTCAGCAGTGGCTCGCTTCTTCGTCAAGCTACACTCGCGCATTCGACTTCTTCTACAACGAAATCACTGGCACACGTGCTGCTGAGCGCATTGGTATCCAGCGCGCTAAGCTCGGTAAGCTCCATGGCGATCTCTACTTCTACACTGACAAGTGGCTCGGTGACCTCGAGGAGGGTACTCCTTACTGGCACGACAAGAACAACACGCCGACCATCGCCGACGATAAGTTCTACGCTGACAAGTACCTCATCAAGGCTTGCTACACCAAGAACCCGCTCGACACCGTTGTTTGGGCTCAGGAGGCCAAACCTCTGTCACACGTTGGTAAGCTTGGTAAGTACCTCTTCGCTTACAAGTACATCGAGGATTGGGACAATGCTAACAAGTACGAGAATGTAGGTGGCTACGACGTTGATCCGAAGCTCGCTGATCCTATCAATCAAGCTGGTGGTCTCGTTCAGAACTACTCACACTACGACATGAATAATGGTGAGCTCATCGCTTGGATTGACAACTATGATACACATCAGGTTGATGCCAACCCGAACATGGTTAAGCCTTATGCTAACTTCGACATCAATGGTGACTTGAACAACAGCGTCAACGTTCACTACAACTACAACAGTAAGTTCGCTCAGGATCTGCTCAACCGCGCTGGACGCTGGGCTGAGGATCAGAGTGGTACTCAGGATGGTTACAGCAAGGCTACTGACAATCCGTTCACTGTTCGCGTTCACCTGAACCTCTTCGAGGGTGACTGTCTGCCCGCTATCAACCCGCGCTACACGGAGACCTACGACAACCAGTCGTACCTCTTCAAGCCCGACAATGTGGACAACTACGTCATTGCTCAGACTGTATGGCACCACGATGGTAAGATCCACTATGTGACCAACAACCAGGTTGTCATCAGTGACTCCTACGCTGCTGAGAGCTTCTGGCATCGTCCCGAGGGTGTTCCCGTAATGCTTAGCAATCCTGACTTCCTGATCCGCTTCGAGCGTCCGATCAGCGTTGAGTTCAAGACTCCTTGGCAGACTCCGTCTATCAATGCAGTTGACGACGCTATCGCCGGTGCAGCCGTTGCTACCATTACTTACACCGACCTGTTCCGCGATCAGACTGGTACTCCTAACAGCCGTATCTTCCCGATGGATTGGCGCAACTACACTCAGGTTAAGAACCAGACCACTTGGATCCAGTTCTACCAGGGCAAGCAGTCCACTGGCCAGTTCAATGACGCTGTCAACGATGGTACCTATGACTGGAACCGTGCTCCTTGGAAGCGCACCGTACCTTACGGACTTGGCTACCTGAACGGTTACAAGTACATGGATCAGGATCGTAGCTCTTACGACCGTGGCTCTAACGCTGCATTCTTCAACTGGAACAACTGGTTCTATCTGCCCAACACTGATAGCCAGTACGCTGACAGCTGGAATAGCATGAACGTTGTTCCTCAGGTTGACCACATGCTGACCAACTACGGTGGCACAGAGGGCTTCTGGCTCGACAATGCTTCTCAGGTGAACATGCAGATCTCACATCAGATCGATCCTAACACTGGTAACATCGTTTCGACAACCTTCCGTTATCTGAACGACAACATCAACCGTGGTACCTTCGACATCCTGATTCCTGTGACTGTTAAGTACGCTTGGGGTGACATCACCACCACTGGTAAGTGGCAGAGCACCAACAAGATCCAGCGCACCGCTGATCGCTACTACCACAACACCAACATGAACTACATCAAGGTTCACTTCGGCGCTACCATTGGTAACTAATCTCTGGAAGTTATGTCCGACTAAAGGACAAAACTCATAACTAAGAAAGGGGTGTATGGCATACAATGTTATGCACCCCTTTTTTTCCACTTATTCTATCTTTCATTCTAATATTCATTTATTGTGAACTACAGAAATTTTCGTATTCTTGCACTGGCTGTCATAGCCTTGCCTATCGCTCTTCTTTGTTCTTGCAACGGCGACTCGAAGAAAGACTCCGGCAATGGGCTCGTTGTTAATCTCGAGCCGACCATGACACTCGATTCGCAGGATACCATTATCGTCGACCAGCTGTCCACGGAGTTCGTTGAGCACCTGAAGAATAAGGAGTATTCTGAAGCCATTTCCATGCTCTATTACCTGGATCCTGACTCGGCAATAGTGCCATTACCGCGAAACCTTGCCATCCGCCAGGAACAGATTTTCCGTGTTTTTCCTGTCCTCGACTACAGGTGTGAGAGCATTCGCTTCCGCACGGAAAGTGACTGTCAGGTGAAGTTTGTGATTACCTTCTTCCAGAAGACCGATCCTTCGGACAAGCGGGATAATACGACTTCGCTCTATCTTCAGCCTATCCGTCGTGAGGGCCAGTGGTATCTCACTATCCGTGATTCTTCGACCCCTGCCGGTTCCGCTTCACAGATTCAGAACTAATCTGTCTTTCTCTATATAAATAGGAGGGACTAACCTCATGTATGTCAGTAGGATTCTTTCTTCTGACTTACAAGAAGTTAGTTCCTTCGTTTATTTACGTTAAATCGTTGTCCGATTCATGGAAATTTCTTACCTTTGCAGCTATGAACAGATTCTCATTGATTTTCATTTCACTGCTGCTCTTCTCGGCAGCTTCTTTTTCTCGTCCTGCCTATCAGGGAACCACCCTTGTTCAGCAGCCTGACGGCACGTTTGTCACTCTTTGCCTTATTGGCGATGAATATCGCAGTATTACTACTACTTCCGACGGCTATACACTTACACGCAATAAAGATGGTTTTTATGTCTATGCCAGTCTCGATGCTGACGGCCGTTTACTTCCATCTACACTCATTGCGCACGATGAGGCCGATCGTACTTTTGCTGATGTAGCTTTCCTTCAGAAAGTTGGTAAGTACGTCACACCTGCCATGACTGAGGAGGCTTCAGTTTCGATGCGTCGTAATCAGGTAGCCAGGGCGCAGGTGTTGTCCCAGCGTCGTGCCTCGCATTATAATTACAGTAAGTTCCGGGGACTGATCATTCTCGTAGAGTTCAATGACTGTCCGTTCCGCTATAGCGATTATGCCGACATCATGGAAAAGATGGTTAATTCGGATGATTATTATGGTGAAAGCCGCACCAATATTTCCAGTATCCAATGTACCGGCAGTATGCGTGATTATTTCCGCGACAATTCTACTGGCCAGTTCCTGCCCTATTTCGACATCGTCGGCCCTGTGAGTATCAATCGAAGTCAATACTATCCCCGTCCCAATGGTGATAATAGCCAAACTAATTATGTGCAGTTGATGACCGATGCCGTCAATGCGGCCAATGATATTGTGAACTACAAAGATTACGATGTAGATGAGGACGGTTATGTCGATATGATTTATTTCATTTTTTCCGGTCTGCCTTCTTACATTGCCGGAAACAATGAGCATCTGTTATGGCCTCATCAGTCTGATATCAGCTACCGTCGTCTGCGCAAGGATGGTGTATATATCGGTCGCTATGCCTGTTCTACGGAACTTTTCGGAAACGAGGGTAACAGTGTCCTCGAGGGCATTGGCACCATGTGCCATGAGTTTAGTCATATCCTTGGACTGCCCGACCTCTATGATACCAACAATGCAAACTCGGAGCCGTGTGTTAATCCTGGTGCCTGGTCGATTATGGCTGGAGGTGCCGACGGTAACTATGGTCGCACACCCGTCAACTATTCCCTCTACGAGCGCTACTCCCTTGGCTTTGCCACGCCTGAAGTTATCAGCGATGCCGGCCAGTTCTCTATGGAAGCCATCCACAAGGGCAATACGGGCTTCCGTCTCAATACTCCTGTCAAGAAGGAGTTCTTCCTCTTAGAGAACCGTCAGCAAATAAAATGGGATTCCGTCCTTCCTGGTCATGGCATGCTCATTTTCCGTGTTGACTCCACCAACGCTTCGGCCTGGTATTACAATAGTGTCAACGACTATCCTAATCACCCCTATTACGAGCTTGTCCGTGCCAACGGCAATCCTTCGATTAATGACTTTGGCGAATTTCCAGGCAAGTCCTCCGACCCCTTCCCTGGCACACGCCGCGTGACCAGCATCAGCAATGAGTCCTCTCCTGCTAACCTGCTCACCTGGTCGAAGTTGCCCAATGATTTCGCACTTCGTAATATCACAGAGAAGAATCGCGTCATCAGCTTTGAAGCCTATTATGTGAACATTCTCACGGAAGTCAGCCTTCCCGATTCTGTTGTCATGGGCTTTGCCACTACTTTACAGCTCGTCCCTTCGTTGGTTCCTGAAAATGCCCATGCCAGTTTTACGTGGTCGACCGATGACGAATCTGTAGTTACAGTTGACAATACTGGTCTGGCGACTGCCATCGGCGTGGGAACGGCCAATATCATCATAGAGTCGGACAATGGTCTTTCTGACACTTGCCATGTGACTGTGAAGGACTTTGAAAAGCTTGCCAACGTTGCCGCCTTCTGTTCTTTGGACGAAGGTGTTTCTGGTCAGCTGTTACTTGACGGTGCGAAGGTACTTTTTGCCCATAACGACGATTTATACATTCGTGATGCTTCAGGCAGTATGGTCATCTGCGTTCCTGGCCTTGAAGTTCAGCGTGATGATGTCCTCAGCGGGTCGGTTTTCGGCAAGTTGGAGTTTGTCAATCGCGTGCCCCGTCTCTCAGTCGTGGAGAATTATACGAATCCTGGCAGTGTGACGGTGACGCCCAGTGACGAGCCGGCAGTGCCACGCGCGGTGAAAGCCAGTGGCAGGCTTAGCGACGACATGCTTGCTGATCTCTTGGTGACCAAGGGCGTCAGCTTGGTTCTTGAAAACAAAATGGTGTTCGTAGAGATGGGCGACCAGCGGGCACGTATGTATAACACCTTCGGACTTAGAAATATTTCCACTCCGAAGACAAGCACGCTCTCTGGGAAATATTTTGATGTCACGGGTATTCTTACCACGTCCATCATCAACGACAGCATCTGTTATGTGCTTAGCCTCACAGACTCCGTGGTCGAAGTTGAAAAGCCCGAGGAGACCATTGTCGGCGATGTGAACGGCGACGGCGTGGTCGATGTGGCCGACATCTCATCTGTCATCGGCATCATGGCCGGAGATGTGTCAGATCCCGTTTTAGTTCTCAATGGCGATGTGAACGGCGATGGCGTGATTGACGTGGCCGATATCTCGACCATCATCTCAATCATGGCCGGCGTTGTGCCAGATTCTGTGTCACCCTGTCCTGGGGCTGACTGATGAAGAATCCGTCCTGCTCATCGAAGCCCGTCGGCTAATCCTGAAAATCCAGTTCCAGCTGTCGGCTGCCTAACAGGTTATAACTCATGCGATGGTAGGGCGTTGTGCCGTGCTGGCGGATGGCCTCGCGGTGGCGTAGGGTAGGGTATCCCTTGTTCTTATCCCAGCCATATTGCGGATACTCCTGATGCAGCGTGTTCATATAGTCATCACGGTAGGTCTTAGCCAATATTGAGGCGGCGGCAATGGATAGATACTTGCCGTCGCCTTTCACTATCGTTGTGTAGGGCAGTCCGCCGTAGGGCTTGAATCGGTTCCCGTCTACGATGACAGCCTCTGGTCTCACCTTCAGACCGTCCAGTGCCCGGTGCATGGCAAGGATGGAGGCGTTGAGAATGTTGATACGGTCGATTTCATCGGGTGTAACGATTCCAACGGCCCAGGCCAAGGCATCGCGCTCTATCACCGTCCGCAGCTCATATCGGCGGTGCTCCGTCAGTTGTTTTGAATCGTTGAAATCGGCGTTTTCATAATTTGGAGGCAGAATGACCGCCGCAGCATAGACACTGCCCGCCAAACATCCGCGGCCAGCCTCGTCGCAGCCAGCCTCAAGCACATAATCTTCGTAGTAATGACTTAACAACATTTTGTGTTCAGAAATACAGTATAATTGGGAAATCAAAACATCTGCTTTGACGCTTCAAATATACGGACTTTTTTCATTACGTGCAAATTTTCCCTCATTTTTCTTTGTCAGCTCCCAAACTTTTCTTAATTTTGCACCCGACTCTCAGAGTTCGAAAATGATATGAATACAATTAGCATGATAAGAACTCCTAACTTATAGAGCGTTAAACCATATCCTATACTTGTGCCGTAACTCGTTTTTTTACCTTTGCGATATAGTTATAGACAACAATACATAGAGATTATTGGAAGAGAAAGTGAGTGAAAATATTACATACAAGTGATTGGCATCTTGGCCATACATTATATAATTATGACAGGGCAGAAGAGCAGCAGGCCATGCTGGAGCAGATGGTCGGCATCGTGGAAGAACGGAAGCCAGACGTGTTCCTGTTGTGCGGCGATGTGTATCATACGCCACAGCCGTCGGCTGCCGTGCAGACGATGCTCTCTGATGCTCTGGTGAGAATCCACGATGCAAATCCTCAGATGACGATTGTGATGACTGCCGGCAATCACGACAGTGGCACGAAGCATGAGATATTCCGTACACCTTGGCAGGCCCTGAAAGTGTATGCCATCGGCCAGTTGGAAAAGGAGGATATGGACAGGCATATCATTGAGGTGTCTGGAAAGGGATACATCGTTGCCGTTCCGTATTCGAACGAACGGAACATTCCGGAAGGTTTTTTCCAGCAGCTGCTCGACAGGGTGGCGGAAAGGAATACGGAGGGGCTACCCGTGGTGATGACCGCCCATACGACCGTGAAAGGCTGTGACTTTACAGGACATGACCATGCAACGGAGTATACCGTAGGCGGCATAGACTCGCTGGAACTGGAACAGATGGGTGAGGGCTACGACTATCTGGCACTTGGCCATATCCATCATGAGCAGTTCGTACATAGCGGCCAGCACAACGTGAGGTATTGTGGTACGCCGCTGCCCGTCAGTTTTGATGAGTGCTTCAGCCATTCCGTCAGTCTGGTTGAGATTGGGAAGCATGGCGAGACACCTGCCATAGAAAAGATTGAGATACAGAATCCACATCCGCTTGTGACCTTGCCCACCGATGGCATGGTATCATGGGAAGAGGCTACGGAACTGTTGGCGAAGTTTCCTGAAGACATCCCTGCCTATATACGCCTGAACGTGGAAATTGACGACTTCCTGCCAGTAGAGGCAAATGCAGAGGCTGAAAGTCTGACGGCAGGGAAACAATGCCGGTTCTGTTATATCAATGCCAAAAGGAAGGCAGCAAGCTACGTAGAAACGAAGGTCCTGACCGTTCAGGAATTCCAGTCGGAGGAACCAATAGAGATTGCAAAAAGCTATGCTGAGTACGCAGGCATCAACTTCGACGAGGAGATGGCGGCAATGTTTAATGAGGTCATGAACATAGTGAAGAATGAAGACTGAAAGGCCATGAAATTACAGAAACTGACCATACACAACATTGCATCGATAGAGGACGCCACGATTGACTTCGAAGCCCAGCCGCTGGCCGACAGTGAAGTGTTTCTGATAACAGGAAAGACGGGTGCGGGCAAGTCGACGATTCTGGATGCCATCTGTCTGGCCCTCTTTGCCGATACGCCAAGGTTAGTCAGTACCCAGATGGAGGGCATCACGAAGGATGAAGAGAAGGCCATTACGATAAAAGACCCTCGTCAATTGATGCGAAGAAACACTGGTGAGGCTTTCGTGTCGCTGACCTTCACGGGTAGCAATGGCGTGCATTATGAAGCCACTTGGGCGGTGGCTCGGGCAAGGAAGAAAGTCACGGGAAACCTGCAGACCAAGTCGTGGAGCCTGAAGAATCTCGATACCAATTACACTTACGAAAAAGATGCAGACATCAGGCCGGAAATCAAGGCGGCTATCGGACTTGACTTCAACCAGTTTTGCCGCACGACCTTATTAGCACAGGGAGAGTTCACGCGATTCCTGAACAGCAAGGATGAGGAAAAGGCTGCTATTCTGGAGAAGATAACTGGAGTGGACATCTATACGAAGGTGGGAAAGAAGGTTTACGAGGTGACGGTCTGTAAAGAGCAGCTTTGGAAAGAGGCACAGCAAAAGGTGGAAGGTACGCGCACGCTGACAGAGGAGGAGATTGCACAGAAAAAGGCGGAAATAGAAAGCTACGATAAGCAATACAAGGAAGTCAAGTCCCTGTTCGACGCAGACAAAGATAAACGCCAATGGATTAAGACCGAGGCTGAGTTGACAGAACAGGTGGCTAAGGCCAAGACCGAGTTGGCAAAGGCCACGGAGGTGACAGAGAGGGAGGACTTCAAAAGACAGGAGGAACTGCTCAGGCAATGGAATGTGACGATAGATGCCCGTAACTGGCTGTCGGCTTTGAATGTAGCTACCCGTCATGCGAATGACCAGAATATGGTACTCGGCAAACTTCGCTCAGGCTATTTGGAGATTCTTGGCGGACTGGCTTTTGAGGAGCAGAAGAAGCGAGAGGCTGAGTCGGAAAAACAGCGTATCGAGCGGACGTTGGAAGATGAGCAGGAGAAATCGACCGTGTATGTCAATTCGCAGACCATCATGGGGCACTTGGCTATCCTTGTGGAAGGGCGGAAGAAGATAGAAGAAGAACTGGCAAATGTTGAGAAGGAAAGCAAGACATTAAAGGAAACCCTTGTCCCCGCGCTCGAGCAGGCAGAAAAAGACGCTCAGGCTGCCAAAACAACCTTTGAGCAAAAAGAAGCAATAGTAAAGGCCCAAGAAGAAGCCGTCGCCCAGCTTGGACTGGCAGATTTGCGGAAGCAGCATGATCATGCGAAGGATGTCTTGCGGAACATCGACGATTGCAATAATCTCATCCTATTGCTTGAAGAGGCCAAAGAGCATGCAGAAGAGACTCGCCAGCATTTGGCAAAGACGCTCGCCGACATCAAAGAAAAGGTAAATGCCTTGGAGGAACTGAAACCGAAGATTCATGATGCCGAAGTCAAGAGGGCGGTCTGCAAGGAACAGCTCGACCGACAAAAAGATACGATTGATAAGTTTGCCAAAACGCTGCGCCAGAAGCTGCGTATGGGTGACACTTGTCCTATCTGCGGGCAGAGGATAGATGCAGAACTGCCTCATGAAGACGAGCTGGCGGCTCTGGTCAAGGAATTGAGCGCGTCCTTCATGTCGGCAGACAAGGAATACAACGACCTTACACAGGCAGGAAATAGTCTGGATGCTCTTGTCAAGACGATGACACAGAATTATCAGCGCGACAAGGCGGCTTTCGAGAAAGACAAGTCGGTGGAAAACGCAGAAAGGAAACTGGCAGATGCCTGCTACAAATGCGGTATTGATTATAAGGATGATTCCGTCCGCGAGAGGTTGAAAGGCTTGAAAAACAGGATGGAAACCTTGCAACGTGAGCTTGAAGAGAAAATCAAGGAGGGCGAACAGAAGGACAAGGACACAAGGGCGCAAAGGAAGGCACTTGACACGCTTAGGAAAAATGTGGAAGAGCTCACCTCCTCTGTCCCCAAGGCGAGGCAGCGAGTGAGCGACTGTCAGCATCGCATAGACGTGGCCAAAGAGCTTGTAAGAACAAAGCAAGACGACGTGTCAAGGGCCGAAAGTGCACTGGCAACGCTCATCAAAGGAGAATGGCAGACAGGCTGGAAAGACCATCCCCGTGAGTTTGCCACACTCCTCCAATCCTCCGTTTCAGCCTATAACAAGCTGGTGCAGAGAAAGCAGACGCTCGACGGGCAGGTGAAAGAACTTGACAACACTTGCCGGCTGGTCGGCGAAGTGACGGTTAAGATCAAGATGCTACAGCCTGAATGGAATGAGTGTTCGTCTCTAACCTCTGCGATGATACCTAGTCAATGGTCTGGTCAATGGTCAATGGTCAATGGTCAATGGTCAATGGTCAATGGTCAATGGTCGAATCTGCTGTCCAAGGCAAATGATATATACGCCAAGGTAGGGAACGCGCTCAGTTTGCAGAAACAGGCAGCGCAAGTGATTGAGGAGAACCGAAAGTGTTTGGATAGTTTCTATGCAGACAATAACGGCATAACAGAACAGCATCTCACAGCACTTCTTCGCTACACGGCGAAAGATATTGCCCAAGTGAAGTCTGCCACCGAAACGGCACGAAATAATGAACTGAGGCAAAAGATGCTGTTGACGGCTACGGTTAAAAACCTGGAGGAACATGGCCTAAAGAAGCCGGAGCTTAGTGAGGCTGACACTGCCGATGCGCTTGATGTCCGTATCGCCGACTACGAAAAGATGATGGCAGATATCAATGTCAAGAAAGGAGCTGTGAGTCAGGCTTTGAAAGACGATGAGGAAAACAAGAAACAGCTTGGTATGCTCATAAAAGATGCCGACGAGAAGAAGGCCGATTATCAGAAGTGGTCGCGTATGAACCAGCTCATCGGCGATGCCACAGGCAACAAGTTCAGGAAAATAGCCCAAAGCTATGTGCTCACCAGCTTGATTCACTCTGCCAACAGCTACATGAAGACACTCACCGACCGATATACGCTGAAAGTGGCACCAGGCACCTTCGTCATCTCGTTAGAAGATGCCTATCAAGGCTATGTCAGCAGAGCCGCAACCACCATCTCCGGCGGAGAGAGCTTCCTCGTCTCCCTGTCATTGGCCCTCGCACTTAGCGATATTGGCCAGCAGTTGGCAGTAGACACCCTCTTCATTGATGAGGGATTTGGTACGCTCAGTGGTGAACCTTTGCAGAACGCCATCCAAACACTGCGCTCCCTTCACACCAAGTCGGGCCGCCATGTGGGAATCATCAGCCATGTCGAAGAGCTCCAGGACCGCATCCCCGTTCAGATTCAGGTCCTTCAGGAAGGAAACAACTCCTCCAGCAAAGTCAAAGTCATACCAGCCCCCCATCTCTGAACTGAATGGTCAATGGTCAATGGTCAATGGTCAATGGTGCAATCGTGTTTAGTGCTTGCTCTTCTGACGATGGTGCTGCTTTTGTCTCAGATGATTTGCCGTCCGACACTAACAAAGTGAGGACGGTGGCGGTGGTTGCTCCCTTGGGCGATGCTGCCACGCGGACACGGCTGGAACGCACGGCACAGTGGTTTGCCGAAAACTTCAAGGACGAGCAACAGGGGGACAGCTTCACCACGAGGCCATGGCTGCCTTCGCCCCTGCCTGTCAGCAGACGCTCAAGCCGCTCATCGCCCCAACCACTACCATCCGTTGGAGGGGATTTGCAATCCCCGACCCGTCGCTACGCCGTTTCCTCGGCTGGCAAGGAGACAAATAAGCATGCGTTCTTCTGGCCGCTCACCGAGACTGACGTGCCATTCTCAGAGACACTGTTGAGCTGTTACATCACTAATCTCGGCAACAACATTGAGCTATTCCACCTACAGCCCAACGCAGCTCTCTTTTCACCCAACGACCTGTTCGGAGATTGCAAGTGCCAACTTCTGTGTCGTGGAGTCCGTTCAGCAGATGCTCAGCGTGGCACGCTTGCGCCGTCAGTGGATGCTGAAGCAGACAGGACTGCTATCGTGGGAACTCGTCACAGACTGGGAAAATCCTGCTTAGTTCGGCACCAACCCCACCTTTGCCGAGTGTAAGCTCTATGATGCCCTGCTCCTGACGGGACAAGCCGCCCGGGAATACGAAAAGCTCATGGGTGAAGAGTCAGAACAGAATTTTACGAAAAACCAGTTCTTCAATGTCTGCATCTTTGTCTCTGCCGCTGAGACGAGCGATGGTAAACCCCCGCTGACCGGTGCCTCAGGCCCCATCGTCTTCCATACGGAGACCTTCGCGCAGATTGGACGTACCACCTACCTGCACTGGCAGATTATGGATGGCAAACTCAACTACCTGACATACATTGGCTCCGACCGTGACACCAAGGTGGGCACTGGTGCCTCTTGGAACATCTTCTACGACGAGGAGGCTGCCAACAAAGGCTTCGCCGCAATGGCTGCTGACCGCGACCCGGGCATCGACTATCCCGCCCTCGATGACCAATATGCAGTACTGGTGCAGGGCAGTAACGGCATGGACGACTACCGCCATCTGTCCGACGTGCTCAGCGTCTATCAGTTGTTACGGAAAGGAGGCTTCGACGATGACCACATCATCCTTATCCTCGACGCTTCATTGGCCAATGAGCTGGGTGTTGTCCGTAATGTATATATAGGTCCTGACCTCCTTGGCGGCAGCGACGGTCTACCCCGTGCTGTCATTGATTACTCTAACGACACCCTCAGCGTCGCCGACGTCAGCCACATAATAAAAAGCCTCACCCCCAACGCCTCAGCCTCATGGTCAATGGTCAATGTGCTACTCTACTGGAGCGGACACGGGCGCAAAGGTGAGTTCGTCTGGCGTGATGGCAAGGCAGGTAGTGGCTTCACAGCCGAGATGCTGCGCAGCACTGCCGAGCAAATGACCTACCGTAAGCTGCTCGTCATAGCCGAGCCGTGCTACGGTGAGAGTGTCATCCGAGAGCTTCAAGGGTTGACAGGCGTGCTCGCCATGTCGAGTGCTACCGGAGAGGAAAAGTCACTGGCCGAGTTTTGGGACCCCAACCTCGGACCATACGGCACATGGATGGCTGACCGCTTCACGCTCAACCTCGTGCGCTTTCTCACCGACCACTCCGTTGGAGGGGATTTGCAATCCCCCACCTACCTTGACCTCTACCTCTACTGCGTCCGCAACACCCTCGGCTCGCATCCGAAGATAGTGAACGCCTCAAACTTCGGCAACCTCTATGCCGACTCGCCGCAGGAATTCTTTGTTACAATAAACAATTAAAAACTAAACTATGAAGAAAAACAACCTTTGGATGCTGGCTGCCATCCTGTTCAGCAGCCTTGTCGCCATCAGCTTCACGGCGTGCAGCAGAGATGATGTTGATGATGATGATGAAGTTGAAACCATCATTGACTACAGCAAGTCGATGAATATGCCGTGGGAGCAGTATGGCGCGGAGAATATCACCATCGTTGACTCCGGGACAATCGCTTTCAGGGATGTGTGCCAAAACACCATCGCCCATGAGACAGCCCAGAACGACGATGCCGACACCATCTTGGTGAACTACGCCAAGTTCCTCATCGACTCCATTGCGAGGTACGAGCAGCATGTCAATGATTCGCTACAGGCTGTCAGTGGCGAAAACAGCTTACTGGATTATGTCCTGGCTCTTAAGTGGTACACATTCACTTACCCCAGCGTTAGTGTCACGGGAGAGCCTATAAATCTGTCGGCGCTGTTCGTCTATCCTTACGAATTAAAATCAAAGAGACTGACCAACTACTACATTGGCACCCATGTCACCATCACCAGCAACAGTCAATGCCCCTCCAACTTTACAAAGAACAATTTTGCAAGCGATGTGGGCATGCTGGCCATCTTCGCCCACATCCTGTTTAATCATGGCTATGTGGTCATCCCCGACTATGAAGGCTATGGCGAAACCAAAGGTAGGCCTCATCCCTACCTGAACCGTGAGGTGACTGCCAAGCAGGTGATAGATGGCGCCAAGGCAGGAATGATGCACATTCAGCATTTAGCTAACCTGGACAAAGACATGCAGTTGCATGAAAAGTGGAAAGCCGTCTCAGTGGGTTATTCGCAGGGAGGAGCCACGGCGGCTGCCACCTATCGCTATGCCCAGGAACACCCCGATGAATGTAGCAGCTTGCGCATGGCGGGGGCTGTCTGTGGCGACGGGCCTTACGACCCGGTGGCTACGCTCAACAACTATATCAGCGAGGGCAAAGTATTCATGCCGGTGGCGGTGGCACTGATGCTGAAGGGCATGTGCGACACAGACCCCGACATGAGGAGCTTAGGGTGTCGGGTTGAGGACTTCTGCACGCCGGGATTCGTCAATACAGGTATCTTCAACAGCATCGCCAACAAGACCAAGACCACGGATGACATCGCCAAAGACTTGTTGGACTATTCCTATAACCATGACGACTTTCACATGACGCGCATTTTGGAAAAAGAGGGCCACATTCAGATAGAGGAATACACGAAAATGAATTATGAACTGAAAGGCGTGCCCCAGGGCATGACGTGGTTAGGGGGTGTCCGTAACACCTGGTGCAACATAGACCAAATGCTGAATGAAGAGTGCATAGCCTTCTTCAAGACGGGCGCGGTGAAAGACAATACGATGAGGAAAAAGTTCAGGGCACTCTCGAAGTGCATGAAGCGCAACCGGCTGTTCTACGGCACCAATGGTGACTGGCTGCCACCCTCGCGCTCCAAGTTCACCTTCTTCCATTCAAAGACCGACGAGGTGGTGCCTCATGTGAACATGACCAGCGTAAGAGATGTCTGGGGGCCTAATGCGGCCTGCTACATCGGGTTCGAATTCAAATCCAATTGGCTGCAGAAGGCATTGGCAAAGCTTTCGGACAAAGCAGCCGCTCCCTTGAAGAAGGACTGGGGAACACATGTGCAGTGCGGCACCCTCTTATTCCTCGGGAAGAGCCGTGACCTTGCCGACAAAATCACCGGTCCAGGTTGGGTTGGTGGCGAATATAACGATGAGGACCTTGGTGCCCTGACTTACATTGCGTCAATGTTTGCGGATATTTAAAAAGAGGGAGTTAGAGGTAATTAGAAGTAGTAAAAAGTAGTTAGAAGTCGTATGAAACGTACATTATTATTATTGTTGTTATTGTTCGGCCTCATGGTCAATGGTCAATGGTCAATGGCTTTGCCGTGTTTGCCGGACCTGCCACCACAGGAAAATGTGGTGCGCGACTCACCTGGACTGTCAGCAAGAGCACTGGCAGCAGCGACTATGACGTGCTGACCATCAGTGGTATTGGTCCCATGACCGACTATCAGGAGGAAACAGCCCCGTGGTATGCTGATTTCGGCTATGACATCTCCCAGGTAGTCATTGAAGAAGGCGTCACCTCCATCGGTGCCTACGCTTTCTTCGAGTTATTCATCACCGAGATTACCTTGCCTAACAGCCTCGAGACCATCCGGACACATGCCTTCCAGGACTGCGAAGTGCTGAGAACCGTCCGCATAGGCACTGGGCTTACCAAGATTGAGGCCGATGCCTTCGTCGGCAGCATGCACATCGGAACGATATACTGTGACATCCCGAAAGCCTCACAGCTCACATGGGACGGCAACAGCTCCACACAGCAGTTCATGCCCTCCAAAGGCACAATGTTCAGTGTCGCCGAACCGCAGGAGTGGCTCAAAAGGTTCCCCAATGCCAATGTGACGTTCATCCAAGGCAGCGTTGCCATCAGCGGCACGGGTTTGAGATATGAGCTGTATTACGACAACGACGAAGCCACGTTGCGCTTCTTCAAGAGCGGCAGAGGCTCCACGATGATTCCTGAGTATGATGGAGTAAACAAGCCGTCGTGGCATCGCTACAGCGAGTTGGTGGAGAACATCATCCTTGGCGAAGGTGTGACAGACGTTGGCGACTGGGCATTCTACGGCTTCACTGCCTTGAAAAAGCTCGTTATAGGCAAAGATGTCATACATACCGGCAAGCAAATTTGCGAGAACACCAAGGCCCCTTTCACCTGTATATTTGAGGAAGGCAGTAGAATGGAAGTTCTAGGACTATGGACATTCGCGTACAGTTCGCTACAGTCTATCGTTCTGCCACCTACGCTGAAAAAGATAGAAAAGAATGTATTCTTTGGCACCAAAGTGAAGACCATCACCATACCTACCGGGGTGACGTCAATAGGAATAGGCACTTTCGCGAATTGTCTCGAACTTGAGACAGTCTATCTGGGATCTGATGTTCAGTCCGTCGGACAGGGTGCATTCGCCGTCGGCTATGACGGAATAGTCCCGGAGACTATCAAACTGAACAAACTGGCTGATGTCTATTGCTATGCGGACATGAACCCCAACAAATGGGAATTCTTTGATGATAATGACTTTGCCAGTTACGACAGCTTGCTCCTTTATCACCCTAAGCACGACCACACCCCCAAGCTCCACATCCTCAGCACTGCCGACATCAACGAGTGGAAAAAACACTTCAGCGGCATAAACGTGGAAATCGTTGCCGACCTCCGTCCGCACGAAGCATGGGCAGCCTGGTGTGCGGACAACGCAACGCTTTACTTTGGCTACGGCGATGTTCCTTTCAAAGGTGAAACATATCTCGGACATACCGTCACAGACGTATGGAGCGGAATTAAGGTGACGGGTGAACCTACTGGCATTGGTGGTACCAGACCTTGGAATGACATCCGCAGAAACATAGAAAATGTCGTATTCGACAAGTCGTTTGTCGAAGCACGCCCTATCAGTTGCAAAAATTGGTTCTTGAATTTTACAAGCCTGGAGTCCGTCACTGGGCTGGAGTATCTTAACACTTCATGGGTGATCTCAATGTACCAGATGTTTAATAACAGTTACTCTCTGAAGACGCTCAACCTCTCGACATTCGATGTCAGCAACGTCTCCGACATGACTTCTATGTTTGAATACTGTAGGAGTCTCACCGCCATCTATTCCTCTACCGACTGGAACATAGGGCGGGTGAAGAGCTCCGACAGAATGTTCGGCACATGCCTGAGCCTGAAGGGTGCCATCAGTTACGACGCTGGCAAGACCGACATCGCATACGCCAACCCCATCACGGGCTATTTCCTCAATAAATGGAACGTCAACGTGGAAGAGAGTGATTTGGGCAGCCTGAGCGTCGAGAGTGTTGAAGAGGATTTCTACACCAACGCTAAAATAAAGGTGATATTTACGCCGATAAATCGCAGTAGAGTGGATGCCATTATCGTGACTGGCCAAAGAACCGGTACCAGAATTCCTGTTTCCAATATAGGTAACGACATATACACGTTCTCCATGCCCGCCGAGGATGTCACCGTCAGCGCAGTGTTCATCACCCCTACGCCTTTTGCTGTTTACTGCGCCGATGCCGCTACCCTCTATTTCGACTGCGACTTTTCTATCCCTGTCAAGGGTGACACATACCACGACCATACCGTCACAGGCGTATGGATCGGAAATGCGGTGACGGGGGCACTTGACGACCACGAGACACCATGGTACGACATGGAGAGACCATGGTACGACTACCGCAAAGATATAGAGTATGTGGTCTTCGACAAGTTTTTTGCCGACGCACGCCCCACCAGTTGTGAAAGTTGGTTCCTTGACTTTCCACGCCTGAAATCCATCACTGGTTTGTAGTATCTCAACACTTCCCGGGTGACCTCAATGAAAATGATGTTCAACACCACTAAACTCAAGACGCTCGACCTCTCGACATTCGATGTCAGCAACGTCTCCAACATGGATTATATGTTCTCCAATAGTAGGTCGCTCACCACCATCTACGCCTCTACCGACTGGAATATGGGGCAGGTGAAGGACTCCTACAGGATGTTTAACGACTGTCTGAGTCTGAAGGGTGCCATCAGCTACGACGCCGACAAGACCGATATCGCATACGCTAACCCCACCACAGGATACTTCACCCCGACGCCCACCATTGAGCTGAAGGATTTGGAGGATAACAGCGAGATACTTGCCAAGTATAAAGGTATAAGGGTCAACGTCAACTACGACCGAGTCATCCGCGCCACCGAAAATGCTGACGGTACTTGGAAGAGCAAGGCGGCTACCGTATGTCTGCCTTACGACCTCGACCTTACCGCCGAGGTGGAATCGGGGCGCATCCGTGTATGTAAACTTTGGTTCGTCAAAGATCCCACAAATGAGGAAATAGCACAGGGCGAAAGATAC
>ERZ809472.124-NODE-124-length-21044-cov-8.442041_pt1 | contig 21044 bp, 32 predicted proteins | sample MGYA00521274_ERZ809472 | MGnify/ENA primary metagenome ERZ809472 (study PRJEB31581, sample SAMEA3312791) | metagenome | study: EMG produced TPA metagenomics assembly of the PRJEB8939 data set (Metagenomic analyses of Rumen microbiomes reveals... | reverse complement strand
ATATCGGTCTCGGCATTCCTGCTGAACCGCTCTTCCGATCTGCTAGTGACTATTCTGTTGAAGACTTTAGAAAAGAGTTATGCTTCGCAGCATATAACTCAGGTGCTTCATTCGGCAAGACAGAAGAACCAGTTCTCATTTATAAGAACGAAGGTTCAAAGGGTGAAATTGATGCCGTTTGCGCACTCATTGAAAATCACATGAAAAGAGAAGGAGGTAATAAATAATGGCATTAGTAAAATTTGACAGAGGCCTCTTCCGTAACGGTAAGAAAGCTTCAGGTAACAACTACGGTCAGATTGAACCAAACCAGGTATGGTTCACTAGAGCCGGCATGGTAGAAGCACAGTGTGCTCTCGACCCTAATTTTTATTCAGATGAAAAAGTAGGTCCTTACGTAAACGCAGTAGACGCAACAGGTGCGGCAACAGGCAATAAGATTGTAGCACAGAATGGTGCTTGCGTTCTTGTAAACAAGCCAAACTCACTTGTAACAGTTCCTACAAAGGCACTTTCAGACCTTGGACTTCCGCTTGGTATGATTTATTCATCAGAACAGATGTATGATGAAAGAGAAAACAACAGAAGAAAGTTCTGCTCAACAACAAAGGACTTCCTCCCAAGAGTAGGCTATCTCCAGAGAGGTATGAGAATTACAACAAACACTGTTGCTTGGGATACAACAACTTCAATCACAACAGCAGACCTTGATAGCAATATCACACTTGACCTTTCAGCTTGCACATCTACAGATGATTCATACTATGTAGTAGCTAACCTTAAGAGATTCATTGAATCAGGTACATCTACTCCAGTTTATGCGGCTGTTGTAGAAGGTTCAGATGGTGAACTCGTAATTGGTTATGACATCACAGGTAACGACGCACTTGGCGGCGTAGTAGCACAGCTTGTTGCTGTATATGACAACGCAGACAGAACATGCTCATTCATGTTCCAGATTCTTTAATAAGGAGAGGTGATAATTAATGGATAAGAACGCAATCAAAGCACTTTATATCCACGCTCTTAGAGGTACTTCTCCTGACGTAACAAAGTACAGCGCAACAGATATAAAGGGTACAATCGCAGATGAATTTAACAAGCTCTGCGCAACAAGAAAAGATTATGAAGATAACAAGTACACAATCTTCCAGATTATGCAGGAATCATTCGATGAAGTTCTTCCTAAGTATGTTGGAGATGCTTTTGGTGTATTTGCTGAATACAAGACAGTAGGACTTAACCAGAAGTACACATTCAAGGTTAAGAGAGGACGTATGCGTGCAAAGACATTCATCACAGAAGTAGGTCTTTCAGGTGTATACGAAGCCTTCAGACTTGACCACGACTACTTCGAAGTTGGAGGCAAGGCTTTCGGTGGCGCTGCTTACATTGACTTCGAAAGACTCCGTTCAGGTGACGAAGACATCACAGAACCTTTCAACCTTTTAATGGAAGGTCTTCAGGAAGCTATCAACAGAGAAATTGCTAAGGCTCTTATCGCTACAGTTCAGAACTCAGATATGCCTATCGCAAACAAAGTTTCTGTTAACGGCTTTGACCCAGCAGCTATGATGAAGCTCATCACAATTGCTAAGACATATGGCGGCGGTTCAGCAGTAATCCTTGCTACACCAGAATGGGTAGCTGAAATGGGTCCTGATGCAATCGGTATGCCAATCCTTGCTAACCCAGCTTCAAACGCTGGTTACGCTACACCAGTTTACTCACCAAAGGACATCAATGATATTGCTAATGGTGGTTTCGTAACAACATTCAGAGGTACACCAATCGTTCAGCTTCCACAGTCATTTGTTGACGAAAACAACGATATGTACCAGATTCCATCACAGTACGCTTTCGTAATGCCGGCAAATCAGGGCGAAAAGATTGTTAAGGTTGTATTCGAAGGCGAAACACAGATTGATGACTTCAAGAACAGAGACCGTTCAATCGAACTTGAAGTTTACAAGAGATTCGGTGTTGCAATACTCACTACAAACAACTGGTGTGTATATGAAAACCTCGACCTTGCATCTAACCCATGCATCATCGACGTTAACAACCTTGGCTTCGTTAACCACCCACACAAACTTGGTAAGGTTAATGTTGGCGCAAACACTGATTACGCAGATACAACAAAGATTAACACACTTTAATCTTAAAAATCGAATACATAGTAAAGAAAAGGTGAGTGAGAGAATTCTCACCACCTTTCTTTATATATTTAAAGGAGTTAAAAGGAGGAATTTAATATGTTACAGAGTACAACAAGAATGGTAAGACTTAGAAACACAACAGATAAGACAGTAGTGGTTATAGACCCTATTAACAATATCAGAAGAGAGTTCCCAAGAAAGAACGTAGTTCAGGAAATCCCATTTGATATGGTAGCACAGCTTTTATTCCAGACTGGTTTTAGAAATATGATTGAGTCTGGTATGCTTTTTATTGACAGCATGGAAGATAAGATTGACCTTGGCCTTGAAGAACCAGACACAACAACTCCAACAAATATTGTTGTTTTCTCAGATGAGGAAAAGGTTAAGCTCTTAACCGCTGCATCAGTCCCAGACTTTATTGAAAGACTTTCTCATGTTACTTATGAGGAAGCTGCAGAACTTGCAAAATTCGCGGCGAAAAATGACATCTATAATCCGGAAAAATCAGACATTCTTAAGGAAATTACAGGCCTTGACGTTGTAGCTATGATTGCTAAGAAAAAGGCTTTTGAAGAAGCTGATAAAAGAGCCGCATCAATGAAAGAAGATAGAGAACCAGAGGGTGTATTTAAACCAAGAAGATAATGAGGTGAGATAATTGACAACTTTGATGGATGTTTACGGTGCTTTTCTATCAAAGGTCAACGAAGACGAATGGTCACATTGTTATTCACAGGAAGAACTTGAATGGTTCATAAAAGACTGGAGAGCCTTCTTAGATTAGGCCCTCCCTTATTTTAAGTTCCCAAGATGTAGTCTTGAAATTGACGAAACAAATCAGTGCTTTGTTGATGATAAGATGGGCAACGAAGAAATTCAGGTTATTTCCACATTCATGAAACAGCAATGGCTAAAAAGAACTGTTGACAGTTGGGAAAACATTAAGACACAATATGACGAAGCAGACTTCTCACAGGCCAATCTTTTAAAGACCTTTATTCAGTTAAAGGATTAGGTTTGCAAAGAAGCGTTAGACTTAGAGAGAACATACTATCGTTCAGTCAATAAGTCTCCTTTTAGATATAGACAATTAGCGGGAGGCGGCGGAAAGAATGGACGAAAAATACGTAGATAAGTATAAGGAAACTCTTAAGAATCGTTTATACGGTTTACTTTGTGAGAGAGAAAAGGAAGGCTCATGGGAGACCTTTCTTGATAATATCCTTATAGACTTGAATAATTTTGAAAACAAGAAAAAGAGTTTTGATTACTATGTATTATATTCCAAACTATCATCTTGCCGCTTTGTTTCGTATAAATATTACAGAAAGATAATTTTTGAGTGCATGAATATCATTGATAGGATTGATGTGCTATGAATGATTACTTTAATGATGTATATTTAAAAAGAATGAATAGAGATGGTAACAACATACAGGAAAGAGTAAGGACAGCCAAAGAGCGCGAATTTGAAAAGCTATTTATTTAGAAGACAAAATATCGCGCCGTGATTTATGGTATAAATGACGAAGAAAATGAGATACCTTGCTCTATCCAGCCATCAAAATGGACACAAGATAAGATAGTTTCCAATATATTAGTTCCTTTAAAATTTTCGCGGCGAAATACGGGAGATTTATTTAGGACTTTTCAAAAGAACAAAGACGTAGAATATGATAAAATATGGTTGGTAGTTTATGTAAGTGATGACATCACACACGGCTATCAGTCTTATGAAGCCATTGAGCTTGATACTGTTATTACAATACCAAATCAATATGGCGAAACTCTTTACACAGTTCCAGCGAAAATAGTTAGTGAAACATCTGTTTTCGTTTAGGATAAACTAATGTCCTATGGGTCAGTAACATATAGAGAACCATTAGCCCATAGGAAATTCTTTACACAAAATTTTGACTTCCTTACTAAAGACACTTACTTTGAATATGAAGGAAGGGGATGGAAGATTTCTGGCAATGACGATTTAAGTATTAAAAATGTAGCAATTCTTTCCTTTGAAGAATCGCTTGTTTCGCCGCCAGAGCCAAATTCGTCAAGAGACATTTTGGTGGGAGAAGATGATAATTTCTTCTTGAATCATGAGAATAAGAGGTGATTAACATGGAAGAATCAAAAGTTAACTATGGCCAAGAATTTGGAAAAAACTTAATAAAAGTAGCAAAAAGCCTACTTAAGAACTAGGACCTATTAAAACTTCTTGTTAACACCGATGTTGACCCATTGGGTAAACAGCACCCTGATATAGAGAATCCTATGCGCGAAATTTTTGGCAAACAAATTCGTGTGGTTCCATTAGTACAACCGGTCGATGAAAAAACCACAAGTAAGATTGTAATTGTTTATTCCGGCGGAACGGTATATGATGAAAATGCCACAATAGAAAGAGCATCTATATTAGTATATATTTATTGTCCTTTTGAGGAATGGCTTATTACTGGTGATAACTTAAGACCTCATGCTATCATGGCTGAAGTACGTAAATCTCTTTAGAATAAACGCATAAATGGTTTAGGAGAGATTAGGTATGAAGGCTTTGACTTATCTTCCCTTACGAAAGACGTAGGAAGTTATACAATGAGGTTCACCATTGGCACTTTCAACTAATCAAATAAAAGTGGTAAAGGAATAGGCTTATGGCGGCTATCCTTCATGGTTCTCTAATATCTGTCAAGTCAGACCTATTACCATGGGCGAATTTTTAAAAATGGGTTCAACAACCTACTACACACGTTTAGGTTTGTTGCTCCTTACAACACCAGAGATTGAAAACATCATCACTGAAAAAGGCCTTAATCCTGAAGATTATGGTGACCTTCGCCCACTAACATATTTGCTTAGAAATGCCGAGGCTAGTGATTCGTTTTTGTTAGAACTAGAATCGGCTTTTTCTACCTTTATAGACGAGGAGATATTATTACTCCCAAAATTAAACGCTGTTCTTGTCGGCTCACCGGAAGATAAGCGACTTATTACTAATGATAATTTTGAAGACTTTCAAACAATTTTGCGACTTTAGAACAGGAAAGATGTTCCGGAGCCGCCGCCAGAAAACGAATCTGCAATAGCCAAAAAGATGCGTCTGGCAAGAGAAAAACGCGAAGCAGTAAAGCGTAAATAGCAGTAGCAAAACGGCGAGGAACAGAGTCTTGAAGATTTACTGGAGATTGCCGAGGTTTTTGGAATTGATTATTAGAATAAATCTCTTTATTGTTTCTATGATTTACTTTCAAGATACCAGCGAAAAGAAAAATGGGATTAGGACTTACATTCGCTATGGGCGGGTGGAGACCCTAAGAACATAAAGCCCGAATATTGGGGCTTATCTAAAAAAGATTAACTAAGGAGGTTGAAGTTAAATGGCAGATAATCTTTATGAAAAATTTGGTTCTCGTGAAATCGTTGACCTTATGCTCGAAAGAATTGATACAGTAAAGGAAACATACGAATCACGTAGAAATTTTTCAGCATCTTCTATTCTTAAAGGCGCTCTCACAAGAACAATGGTTTACCCACTTGATGAAACTGGCGCTGGCGCAGAAGAAGGTTTTGAAGCTTACGTATTTAAGAACGCAGATATTCTTACTCATTTTAACTATGATTGTGACGATATAATCGGAGTTAACGGTATATCAACAGTTACTGATGAAAACCTTACACTCACAGGAACATACTCAATCGGTGACGAAATTGCTAGTGCTAGCACAGACTTCACAACAATTTCTACATACCTTAAAACAGGTACACCGGCTAAGATTTTTGGTGCTGATGATGTAACATCTGAATCACTCATTAATGCTGAATCAGGTGCGGCAGTTGACGCTTCTGCTCTTTTTGATGCTGGATACGAAGCTGATGACATCACAATTTCAAAGATTAAGCTCACAGGTGAAATAACAGAAGGCGGCGAAACTACACAGGTCTTCACAGTTACTTTCACATCTACTCTTATTTCAACAGAGGAAGCTTCACAGGGAGCATATAACATTAACCCTGACTCTTCATCACACTATGCAATGGATGATGATAAGACACCAGGCACACATGAGTTCTCATATGCTGAACAGGTATGTATGTTATTTGCTAAGAACCAGAACCTTATCACAAAGTCAGGTGCACGTTATAGATTCGCAAATCCTGATACAATGTTTACTGGCATCGAATTCAACGATAACTTTGCCGCTGCTCCTGGTAGCGAAACAAAGGTTGTAGTTGTTGGTGTTATCGGTTCTGTTTCAGAAGGTCTTTACGACATCGTAGAAGTAAATAAGGCAATCAATCAGCTTACAGAATCATATTCTGCTAAGGCTTATGATATTACTTATAGCGACTACGCAGAACTTCTTGTTGAAAATGAAATGGGATTCTATGTTCCACAGCAGCTTGGTAGTGCTTACAACAAGAAAACTGGTGCAATCACATTATTCGACCAGAATAACACATATTACGACTTCGCTTCAGCTCGTAAGGGCGTTGACACAGGTATCTACAATGCAGTAAATACTTGGGGCGATGATACACACTACTCAATCAATGACGCTATTGATGCTCTTAAGCAGAAAGCTAAAACACTTGATGCTTCTGAAGGTTCAAGCGAAACTGGTTTCACAAGAGTATTTGGTGGTTACAAGGTAACAGGTAAGGAAACAGTTGCTTCACCAATCATTGACGATATTGCCGCACAGAACAAGTACAACAGCTACACAATTAACGGTGTTGCAGTTACAGATATTGTTACTGGTAATGCACTTTCTTCACTTTACAACCTTGAAAGCGTACTTAATGCACTTGCAACAGCTGACACAGACGGACAGGTTGGACAGGTTAGAATCCTTTCTTCTGCAGCAAAGCAGTCAAATAGAGCAATCTATGTTGACCCATCAAGCGGTGCTCTTTCAAACAGCGCACACATTTACTTACTTACAAACGTAAATGCTAAGAGCCTTGTAACAGATAACAACGGTATCTTCGAGTTCTTCGATAAGGCTGGTAACAAGCTCTTCTATCAGGACAAGGTATTCGCTGGTACTTGCAACCTTGCGCTTATTACAATCGGTTCTTACGGACTTGTATTTGTAGTTAATAAGTACGGCACAAAGGCAATTAACAAGATTGCTTGGATGATTAACGAAAATGGTTTCGCTACTGATGCTCACCTCGTAAGAGTTGTTAAGAATGGTCTTATTCACACAGTAGATTGCAACGAATTCGGTACATCATTTGACGCTACTTGCACAGTTGCCGCTATTAAGACAAGAAAGATTACAAAGAACGTTACTAAGTACACTCCAGTTCTTTATCTTGATACATTAAAGGTTACTAACCTTAACCAGACAGCTCAGAAGTCACAGGCTGAAGGTGGCCGCGGAAACGGTAAACTTATCACTTGGGACTACGGTAAGGAAATCACACTTCACTTCGAAGATGCTCTCTTTACACCGGCTTCAATGGCTGCTCTTTGGGCAGGCGGAAATAGCCCGGCTGAAGCTGTTCAGGACACAGATGTTGTAAACAGATACAACAAGTGCACAGCAAAGAGAAACTTCATTGTACCGGCTGGTAACAGCGAGGGTGTTCCATCTGAAGGGGAAGCAACAGCTCAGGCTGTATACCTTGACCCAGATACACTTCAGCCATATCAGGATGGTACTCCAATTGCTAAGGGCGAAGTTTACATCAAGTTCACACGTTCAGTTGGTTACAACGGTAATGCAATTGCTAAGGAAATCATTGTTTCTGCTGAATCATTCCCAGGTACATACCGTGTAGTTGGTGAAACAGTTGTAAGAAACAAGAAGACAGGTAAAGACGAAAGCTTCCAGATTATCATTGCAGAAGCTAAGATGACAAGCGAAAGCACAGCAATCGAACTTTCTGCTGATGGTGACCCAGTAGTATTCAGCTTTGACATGGACGTTCAGAGACCTGAAAACGGCGAAATGGTTAAATTCGTTCAGTTTGAAATTGTAGAAAATACAGAAGAAAACGACGGTTCAACAATGATTGTTGGTACTGAGAACCTTAACCTTCTTGATGAAGCTGAACTTTACAAAGTTGACGGAGAAGACGAGGGCGAAACAATCGCTATTGGTGCTACAGAATATTGATTAATTGAGAGGTGATACTCAGTGAACTTATTTGACCAGTATGGTATAAAGGAAGCCGCTGATGTAACCATTTCAAGTATTCATAAGAAAAAGGATGGCTCGGGAGGACTCTATCGCCTCCCAGCCTTATTCCTTGATACTTTAAAGGTTGCAACTACAGAAAAATCTGCTGATGGTACTTGGGCACAAGGCGGCAGAGGTAATTCTAGACTTATTTCATGGGATTTTGGCAAGACAATTAATCTCACACTTGAAGATGCACTTTGTACACCAGCATCACTCGGCTTATGCTGGGGCGGTGTTCTTGGCGCAGATTGGAAAAACGGTCAGGTTGATATTACATCAGGACTTGTAAATAATTGCGGCGTTGATAGAGTTAGCCGTTTTGAAAAATGTTTCTATCCTAGAAATGATGGTGCAGAAGCTACAGTTGGTAATTTACTTCCAAGAGATGGCTCTGAAGACGTTGTTCAGGACTTCAATGGTGACCCAATTTACTTACAGCGTTCATCAGTTATTGACGGTGTAAATATTAAGGGATTCGGCGCAGTTAAGGGTAAGCCTTACAGATGGGCCGCAGAAATTGAGTCTGAGGTAAGGTCATTAGCTATCGTTCCGGATAGATTTTTTAATATCTATGGTAAATCTTATCCAATTAAGAGAAGACAGACAGTTGGTATCAATCAGCCATCTGAATCTTTTAAATATGAGATTACTTATAAGAGAGGTTATGATTTATATGAGGACACTCCGGTGGCCGCAAAAATCATTTATCATAAACAGAATGAGAATGGCGAAACAACAAAGGCTTGTGCTAGCGTTGTTGAAGATAAGGCACTTAGATACCTTGATGATGTTGAAGCTTATCCATTCTTAAAAATCAGAGTTTGCCTTGATGGTTCTATTAAAGCTTATCTTGGCGCGGCTACTGTTGATTGGGACTTAACAAGAAAGATTGAGGACGTTAACCCAGAAATCGCTGGAGATGGCGTAGCACAGGAAGACCTTGCTTGGATTGACGTAACAGAAGTAGTAGATGTTACTCAGTTTGCCGGCATTGATATGTGGGTAAGATTTGATAGCATTAATGCTCTTGCCTATTACATCATTACTAAGTATAAGGAAGATATTTTCTCAATCGGTCCAAAGGATATTGTTGGCGGCCTTGATGATACTGTAAGACCTTTTGCTAACACAACATTTGTTTCAACTCTTGACTATGCAAATAACCTTACTGTTAAGGAAGGTATTACAACACTTTTAGCTGATACAACATCTAGCTTCACATACAACACTTGGTACACGGAAACAGATTTCGTTGCTCTTTTCGCGGCAACAACAGGATTTGCGGTCGCTTTCCCTATGTTCCTCGATACAGCACCAGAACTCGATGATAAAGATGCTGCAGCAGCTTCAGTAGATAACTTCAAGATTGACAGAACAGGTGCTCTTTACATCAAGAGAACACTTGCAACACCATCAACTGTTGGCACTGTTGGCGAAGTAACAGGTGTGGATTACTCACTTACAGATTCAGAAGGCGTTTCAGAAGATACAGGACTTTGCGTACCATGCTGCAAAAAGCCAAATCTTAGCCGCGAAATCTGGGCATATGTTAATCCAAACACAATGGCTCCTTATGATGATGACTACTGGTTCCACCAGTCAGAACCATTCCTTAAGGCTAGCTTAACACTTAGCACAAAACAGAACCCAATTAACACTCAGAAAATTATCGTTGATAAGGGCACATTCCCTGGTGTATACCAGATTGAAATGGAAAGCTTTATCAGAAGCCGCGATACTCAGGAAGACCAGAGAATTAAGATTACACTCCCTGTATGTAAGATTAAATCTAACAACAGCTTCACAATGAGCCCAGATGGCGACCCAACAACATTCTCTATGGAAGTTGAAGTTGCACAGCCAAAGGAAGGCGGCCAGATGATTATTGAGTTCTTTGAAGTTGAAAAGACTCAGAAACAGGGTTGCGGTGGTCTTGTACCAAAGGACGGTTCAACAAAAATTACAGCACAGTAATATAAAGGAGGGATAAGATGGAAATGTTTGAGGAGTTCGGCACTAGAGAAGTCCTATAGGGCTGCCTATATGCTATTGAACTTGACAAAGACGATAATGAAATCGACATCCCCGTTCTCTACATGGACACCTTAAAGGTGTCCACTGTAGATGAAAGTATTTCTTCTGCCTATTCTTCGGGCGGAAGTTGTAATCCTAAGTTAATGGCTTGGGATTTTGGACGAGACATAGTTGTAAACTTAGAAGATGCTCTTTTTACACCAGCTTCAAATAGTTTGTTTTGGACGGGTAAATTGGGTGCTGGCTATTTAAAATTATATCTGAGATATTTCTATGATAGAAATGTGGATAATTTCGCACCAGACCAATGTCTTAGAACAGGCACATTAGTTGCAGAGAAATTTTCTGATTTTATGATAATCCCGGATAGGTGGGGAGTAGATGATAAACAATACGTTGGAGAGTCGTCTATATATTGTTGGATGGTAGACGGTTATGTTGAATCTACTGATGGTAATAATAGAATTGCAATTAATGATTTAATTTTGTTTTACAGAGAACAGACTTAGAAGTGGTATTTCTTTAATGGAAAAGGCCCAACAGAAGATGAAGAGTCATGGTATAAAACTCCTTATATTCATGATTAGGAAACTTATAATACTTATGATGATGAATACTTTGCTATACATTATCAGTATGGTAGAGAGGTTTTTGAATGGATAAGAGAACACATTACCAATGCTAAAAAAGAATATGAACCAGTGGCCATAGCTACGTTAAAGGAATGGGGCAAAGATGTAACCGATTCGGACGTTATGTTCTTGACATAGAATTTATATATAGATGGTTATAGAAAAGGTTGCGGCCGCAACAAGCTTTATAGCCAAAGAACTACTGATGAAAATTATGCCATTAACAATGGCGATTATTTACCTTATCGTTATTTTGCTAATGTAAATGTGGTATATAATACCAACATTACTTCGCCGCAAGAAACTATATACAAATTAGAAACGGGATACGACGATGCTTTCTATATAGAAGAATGTGAGGAATATGTGGCTAAACAGGACTTTTGTATAGATACTGATATAAACATGCTTCATGGACAATATAGGTATCTTGATAAATATTCCCAGACACCTTTAAAGGTTTATTTGAACCCTAAGACAATGCAACCATACATACCAAATGCTTTTGAATTTTATCGCCGCAATGGTCAAAGGGTTACAGGTAACTTGGCTATAATCAAAGGTGGGGAACGTTATTATAAATGGGAACGTTTTAAAGCGAAGGAACATAAATCATTAGGCAAAAGACTTATTATAGATTCTAAACATTATCCCGGCTATTTCAAGTTTGTTGGCCAGACTTTCATGCGCGATAGACTTGGAGAAGACATTAAATATCAGATAGAGATTCCATTATGTAAGCTGTCTGTAACTAATAAATTAAACTTAAATGCCAGTGGAGACCCAACGGTATTCTCAATGAAGTTAAATGCTTTAAGACCAAAGAATGGTCGAATGATTATATTAACTGCTTATGATGTTGTTAATAATGCTTGTCCTTGCGGCAAGAACATTGAGAGTGTGGTTGAGGAAACTAGTCCACATCCAGTATTACATCCTGAAGAATATACTGGCACTGTTGAACCTGACTTAGAACTTAATGTTTACGCATAGGATAGAGATATTGCTCCTATCTTACTTGATGAAGAACAGGGTGAGGTTAAGACAACAGAAGATTATAATATCGCGCCGGAAAATGTAAATGCTGTTATAGAAGGCGTTTTAAACATGTATTCTATCGACGAAACAAAATTGCCATCTTAGACTTTAGAGCCGCGTATTTTAACACCAGAAGAATACTCAGCTACTATCAAAGGAAGTGAGAGCGAATGAATATTTTTGCTGAAAAAGGAATAAGGGACGTAGCTGATGTTACTTTATATTCAATAAACAGGATTGGGACTGAGGAGTTTTATCTCCCGGTCCTATATCTTGATTCTTTAAAGTTAACCAATTTCTCAAAAAGTGTTGCCACAAATGAAAATTATGGTGGTATAGGTAATAGCAAAACGGTTTCGTGGTCATATACAAAGGATATTAAGCTAAAGGTAGAAGATGCCTTATTTACTTAGGCTTCTTTAAGTATGTTAGCGGCCGGATAGTTGGCACAGAAAATGTCACCTTGGACTTCCGCAATTGCTAAGTTAATGGTTGCTAATAAGTATGGACGTAACTCATATTCTACAAAGGCTTATCCATCGCCGCAATTAACTGATGAAGAGTGGGAGATAGTTTTTAGATGTGCTCAGAAAGCAATTTTTGACCCAAGGTCCGTTGAGGACGAGACAGTGGAAAATCCTACAAAATATTTATATAGCGAGAATGAGGAAGACAATAAAACGGTTGCTGAAAATAGATGGTTATTATAGAAACACTATATGCAACGTGATTAGGTAGAAGAAATTGATATTGCTCCTTATATGGATATAGCTGATGGGATTAAGGGTGTGTCAGTTGTTATAAAAATAACTGAACAAGAAAAGAAAGTAGCCAAACAATTTTTTGATAACTTTATTAATTAGTCTGATATTGGTGATACAGAGAGATTGCCTATAAATCAATTATAGATAAAGGTTGACTCTGGTGATGGTCTTGCTTATCTTGTTCCTGGCGGTTTGATGTTAATGCTCAAACATGATTATAATGGAATTAAGATAGACTTTGCATTTTTATTGTATCACTCGGATATACCTTTATTTTCTAACTCATATTCAACGGATGATAATAGCATTGTGGCACCGATTGGTGACGAAAACTTCTATAATGATTTTTTGCGTATTCTTGTGTCACCATATAGTAAATCTCTCGCCATGCCGCAAAAAATCATAGATTTAATTTCAGATGAAGTTCGCGATAACAAAAATTTTGGCTATCAATCAAACCGTCTTAAAGAGGTTAAGAAAATTGACCACTTTGAGCAATATACAGTTACTGACCCTAATGGTCTTAAAATAGATATTGTAGAACAGAATGAAAATATAAAAAAGATGTATAGGAATGATATGGACAATTATACCGTTTATTATGACGAAAAAACCATGATGCCTTTTGCTGAGTCAACTCCTCTTGATGAAACGATTAAAAACCAAAAGGCCATACTGGTATCTCGTCTTGATTATCCGTCAGGTATAGATTACGAGAACGCAAAAAAGAATAAGTTTATAGATAAGATTAAACCTTATCTTTTAGAAACTTATGGTATCGCGGCAGAAGATTGGATTAATAGCTTAACTCCGGAAGACATTATAGTAACAAAGACTAGGATGCCGGCACGGGATGACATTTACATCATCCAATATTTCTTAGTCACTAAGCGTCAATATTTCACGTTAAAATATGGTACAACCTACTACAAGAAAACAAGAGTAATTGACACCGACGATAACGACATTACTTTCTTAGGTATTAATGTACCAATTGATTACGACACCTTTAGTGGCGAATACATGATGGTTGGAAAGACCATGGTTAAAGACCAAACAACTGGCAAAGAAAGTCCTTGTCAGATTATATTTAATAGAACTACAATTTCTTCATCAACTACATTAAATTTAAGTGGAAAAGGCGAGCCAGCTACATTTCCTTTTGATGTGGCAATCCTTGACCCAATTGATGAAAATAAAGACGCTGTTGAATTGATTTTCTATAAAACAGAAAAAGACGAATACGAAGGCGGCGAAAGAATTATTCCACAAAGCAAACGATATGCACGGACACCTATCCTACAGACGAAAGAAGAAATAGTTGAAGCAAATGAAGAAATGTATTAATAACGAAGTGGGCCTAGTCGCCCACTTCTTTTTTTTATTTACAAACGGTTTTAACTACATTATTAAAAAGGAGGTGATATTATGGAAGATAATCTTGTTGGAGTAAAAGAATTGTTTGATGTAAGCATTAGACTTAATGAAGCTGTTGATATTGGTAATCAGCATTATGATATTAACGAATCTATACTCAATTTTGAAAGAGCTGACATAGCACAATTCTATGAACAGCAATCTATCAAAGAAGCTCGTGGTGGCTATCATAATAATTTATTGATGGATTGGGTAACTGACACACAAGCAAACTTCGCAATATCAAACGGGGTGCTTTCACCAACCACATGGAGTATTTTAAGTAATTCAAAGGTTGGTAGGCCAAAAACAAAAAGTATAAGTTATAAAGAGTAGGTTCCTGTCATTGAGGACGGAGACCGATATTTTTGTGTTTTGAAGTTTATTCCTAATGCAGTTCCGGAACAGTTAGGTTTACAAGGAAATCCAGAGGGAGAGCAAATGCCAATGGGCAGGAAGCCTTGGCTACCGCTTAAACCACTTCCGCCGCAATCTGATAAATACATCTTTTGCTACGATAAAGACACTGGTAAAAAGATACTTAACTTCAAAGTGTGCGGCAATCAGATAATTTTCATGGCAGAACACAAGGAAGTTGTTGTGGACTACACCTTTAACTATGAAGATAAGATAGTTGAACTGGAAGTTGGTAATCGCTTATTTAAAGACTTCTTACGATTAACTGGAAAAATGACCGTGAAGGATTATTTTACCGGAGAACCAAAAACTGCTATTCTTGAAATTCCTAAAATTAAAATTCGTTCAAGTCTGGCAATGAAATTGGGCACTTCTTATAACACCTCTGTTGTAAGTGATTTTAGTTTTATTGGTTATCCGCCTGAAGATAGACTGGATGAAAGAATATGTAATATTACTTTTTTAGAAACCGAATTAACGGGTGATTACTTATGATAAAGATGCAAGAGTCAGATATTATATATAATGTTATGAGAAAGGCCGAAAAATCTTTTATTAGAGAGATGCAGTTTTTAAAGGCTATAAACATGGAAAATGGACCACTTAAGCTTCCAACAACACTAGAGGGGCTTTGGAGCATTTTCCAGAATGATGGTAAGGGTACAATGACTCTGGACCAATTTCAAGCAAGAATGAGAGCTTGTGTTTTTAACAATAAAGGCAAAGGTAACTATGAATGGCTTCTTTACTTATCTAATAAAGGATTCGTTGATAAAATTATTAAAACAGGCGACCTAAAAATGCAAGAATATGTCAGACTATCCGGCAGAAAAGCTGAATATTTACAGCAAAGTGAGATTACTAGCAAGAAGCCCGGTGGAGACGAATATGTTTTAAATCCTGTTTTTCTTAGAACTCGTTTACTTGAAATGAGTAAGGATATGGGTAAGGAACTTATAGAATCCTTTAAAAAAGATGTTAAGAAAAATGGTATGAGACAAAATGACGTATTCTTTAAATAGTTTAGTTAGGACCTTTTGGCCAACTTAGACATCGCCTTTCTTACACATCAATATACAGTCAGAAGCAGACGTAAAAATATGTCAACCGGAAAGATGGAAAACATAAAAGAAACGTCTTAGCAACTTTTTATGATTTCGGCCAATCAGGACCCAAAGAAAGGAAAGCTTGAAGTCTTCTGTACTACAGATGCTAACGGTGTATCATTCTTAGAAGATATGAACTTCTTTTCTTTTACACGAGACGATAGTTATAAAATAATTCAAGATGCCTTTGATAAAACAATTTGTTAGAAAATAAAAGACGAAGATGGGAACGATACTTCCCGATACAAATATAAAGACCTTAAAAGAATTTTATCATTTACAGTTGATAAGTCTGAATTTATAAGGCAAGCAGAAGGACAAAGGGTAAACCTTTCAAATCTTAGCTTCGCTAACTTGGAAAAGATGGCTTCAATATTCTTGGGGGTTGTAAGGCAATCTCTAGAAAAATTCCGGCGAAGAAAAGATGATGGTATTAGTGAAAGCTATTAGGAAATTGATGACCTTAGAGTACCTATGGCAAGAATTTTACAAGCTCAACCTCATCTTATTGATAAAATCTTTAAAGACACTACTAACTACAAAGCGACATCTGGTACAATAGGAGAAGTCATGTTTGGTGTTATGATATAGGCTATTATAAACGATGGTGCAGGAGAATAGGTAAGAATTGTAGGTCAAAACAAAAGTAACTCAGGAAAGGATGCGGCCGTTGACGTTGTTCTCAGAAAATTGGTAGATGGAGAGCTAAGGCTTTTTGGCTTCCAAATTAAGAATTATACCAATATTGGTACTTTTACCTTCAATGATTCTCATGGTAAATTTTATAATGAAGAATACATAGGAAGGTACCTGAATGATGCTAAAAGAGCAGTCTTATATGAACTAGCAAATAGATTATGGTTATACAGAAAACAGCCAGAATGGTGGGTTAATGAAACTGTGCTTGAAAAAGACTACATTTACGGCGGTGACAGAATAGCGGAGCATATGTTAGAATTACTTTATTCCAACATAAATAGTTTTCTTAGATATGACCAATGTGATATGGACGAATACATAGGAGTTAATGATTTCTATGTTGTTGGTTTCAATTTTATTCCGGCTTCCATTATTTTCTATGCCTTTGCGCAAGCCTTACAAAAGACTGATTAGGTTTTACAATTAAAGGACTTCTATTTCTCATATGGAAATATGGACAAAAACCCTAATCTGCCTTTACTAAAAACATGGGATAATTCATGGAGAAGAATGGCAGAAACCTTTGCAAGTTTGGGGCATGCTTCGCCGCAAGATGTACAAAACTTCTTAACTCCATATACGGGACAAGATGGTGACCCGCCTCCAAACAAATGGAAGGAAAATCTGATGCTTAATTATTCTAGTGTAAAATTTAATTTTAAAGAAAAACTGGAAGTATTATTAAAACATATGGAGGAGCGTGATGTGAATGGCAGCAAATAAAACGGTTTATACCTTAGACCTTGACAGCACTGGTTTGGTCCAAGGTTATAAGCGTGCGCTTAAAGAAATGGAAAACGCCGGTTATTCCGTTCAAGTAACTGGTAACATTAGTAAAGAGCTTGACAAGCTGATTAAGGATTATGATATTCTTAAAAAGTAGGCTTAGAATGGTTTTACTAACCCAAAGGAAATCGCGGCGTTTAATGATAGTATGAATAAACTTATCGGTAAATTTGGTAAGATAGATACTTTAATTGGCGCGGCTGGAACTGACTTAAAATAGATGGTTGATAGAATTAAGCTATCAGTTAGCGGTCTATCAGACGTTTTTACTAAAGCCGGCTTTCAAAATGCCAAAAAATTAACCGATGATATTGTTGCGGCAACTAATAAAAATGAAGTTGCTGAAAAAGCCTTAAATGAAGAATTAAAGACAAGAGTTGAAAGACTAAGAGCCATTCAAGCAGAACAGCAAAAACTTAAAGGCCAGTAGAGTGCCGCAGTTGCCAGTGTTCTTACTGGTGTTGGTACAAACAAGGCCGGAAAATCTATGCAATTGTTTGCTACAAATCAAGGAATATCTGATACTCAAAAAGCAGAAGATAGAGCAAAGATACTTGCTAAAGCACAGCAATTGGCGGCAACAACAAAAAGTATACAATAGATTTGGCAAGCGTTAAATACTTATATTGTTGAAAATGGTCTTGGTCCAGAACTTAGTTCATAGGGCGAAAAAGCAAAACAATTAAAGGAACAATTACAGTAGGCTAAAGACGCTGCGGCATAGTATGCTGAACAAATATCAGAAGCCAGAAAGAGCGCCAAGGCCGGAAAAGATTCAGTTGAAGCGATTGGAAGTATTGATAAGGAAAGCGGGGAATATAAAGTAAAAGCGTCTGTTTTAACAGATACTCATAGAGCCATTAAGGAAGTTGAAAAAGACTATTCTGACCTTGGTAAAGTAATGCAGAATCCTCGCGCTTCGGCTGATGAACTTAACAGAGCTATGGAAACATCTAATAGAGTTATGGCAGAGACTACCGAAAACTCTCGTAGGGCGCATAGTAGCTTTGATGAAATGATAAATCCAATTGCCAAAGCAGCTACATAGGCTTCAAACATGGCAAGGTCTATAGAAAACTTACGTCAGAGAATCCTTTTCCTTTTCTCTGCAACATCAATTTTCTATAAAATAAGAGCAGAATTAAATAAAACTTTTGAATCAGTAAAACAACTTGATAAATCATTTGCATCTATCGCCATGGTTACTGATAAAACATTGTCAGACATGTGGTCACAGTATGATAAATACGCTGACATGGCTACTAAACTTGGCCAAAGTACGAATGATATGATTCAGGCATCAGCTTTGTTCTACCAGCAAGGTCTTGATACAAACGAAGCCTTACAATTAACAACTGATACCATGAAACTTGCTACATTAGCTGGCTCAGACTTTAGTACAGCTACTAAGGAAATGACATCTACAATCCACGGCTTTAACATGGCGATGAACGAAGGTTCTCACATTACTGACGTTTACTCAGAACTTGCCGCTCACGCAGCCGCATCTGTTGATGAAATCGCAAAAGCTATGGAAAGAACTGCATCAATCGCTAACTCAGCCGGTATGAGTTTTGAGAATACATCTGTGTTCCTTACTCATATGCTTGAAACCACTCAGGAAGGTGCAGAAAATATTGGTACATCTTTAAAGACCATTATCGCTCGATTTGGTGAATTAAAGAATAATGTATCAGCGACTGAATCAGAATTTGACGATTTAGACCTCAACAAAGTAGATAAAGCATTAAAGAGTGTAGGCGTTCAGTTAAAGGACGAAACTTTACAGTTTAGAGACCTTGACCAAGTATTGCTTGAATTATCTAGCAAGTGGTCATCATTAGACCGTAATACTCAGCGTTATATCGCTACTATCGCGGCTGGTTCTCGTCAGCAGTCACGTTTCCTTGCTCTTATGGATGGATATGATAGAACCGTAGAACTTATGGAAACCGCGGCAGAAGCTGAAGGTAAGGCCGACCAGCAGTTCGCAAAATATGCTGATACTGTAGAATATAGATTAAAGCAGTTACAGACAAAATGGGAAGAATTTAAGGTTTCTATTACAAACAGTGATTTATGGAAAGGTATGCTAACAACAGCTTCCAACCTTTTGGACCGATTAAACAATGTTGATACAAAGAGACTTGTTGTCGGTGGCGTAATGGGTATTATTATTGGTAAATAGCTTATTAGTGCCTTAACTACACAAATTGCTTCATCAGCTCAAACTGTATCAAATGTTTTTAATAACGTTACTAAGAAAATTATAGATGACTTTAACAACAAAACAGGTTCTCTCGGAGAGAAGGCAATAACAAAATAGATTAATAGCCTAAAAGCAAAAATAAATAGTTTAACAGCAGATTTTGGAGCAAATTTTGGAAATAATCTTAATCCTGCACTTTTTACTAGCACTAGTGAAGCCATTAAAATGCTATCTACTGACATAGCGGGACTCACAAATCCAGTTGTAATTTTAAATACACTTTTGGGTGAAGAAGTTTATAGTATGGGACAAGAGAGGGAGGCCCTAAAAGCTTTACACGCAATGTTCCCTAATCTAAGCCAAGATACTTCAGAATTTACAACTCAGCTAGGACACATGAGTGAAGCGGCTTAGAATACTACTAATAAGATTAATTCAGCGACCCAAGGAATTAAGAGTCTTTCTAATACTGAAGAAATAGCTAAACAGTAGTCTGCCGCTTTGGGCTCAGCCTTAGGAGCAGCTTTTGGTTCTATATCTTTAGCTTTAACAGGTATAATTAGTGGTACAACTTCTACCGAAGAAGCCTTTAGGTCAATGACAATGACATCTATCATGATGCTTACTACTAATTTAATTCCAGCAATTTCGGCTGTAACTACTGCAATCAAAGCCGCAGATAGCGCATGGGTGGCTTTTACCACTTCATCTGCAGCGATGACTGGTGGTATTTCTGCTGCTTTACTTCTGATTGGACTGTTAGGTACGGCAGTAGCAAAATAGGTGAAATTTGCTAAGGAAAATAGTCCAGAGAATCAATTAAAAAGAATTAATGAATTATTAGAAAAGCAATCAGAATTAATTGCAGAAGCTAATTCAAAAGCTAAAGAAGCTAGAAAAACTTATGATAACGTAGAAGAACTTAAAAAGAGATATGAAGAGTTACATAATAGAATTGTATTAGCAGAAGATGAACAGGAAGAATATAATAAAATTGTTGAATAGATAGTAAATGAATTTCCGGAATTAGTTGATAGTTATAGCACTATAACAAATGAGCTCACTGTTCAGTCTGATAAATGGGATGAAATCCTTGAAAAGCAAAAAGAAAGTAAAGCTATTGCAGAAGGCAATGCAATTGCAACCGGTTTACAGAAATATAGCTTAGAATAGAATAAAATAGACACGGAAAAAGAAAGAATCAAAAATGTGGGATATGAGGATTTAAATGGAGAATATTTTTAGTCTTTACACAAACTTTTGGGAGTTACTGCTGAAACTACATATGACCAACTTTTTGAAAAAGATGACATTCCATAGACAGTAAGAAATTATGTAAGAGATTGGGCGGAAAGTTGGAATCTTGATACAAAAGGACCAATAGGTGCTTGGACCGTTGTTACTTCGGAAGTTGGACAGCAAATTCAAGGCTTGTATATGGCTTATCTCGATAATGCTTCAAGAGAACTGAAACAAGAAGAAGCCAAAGTTAGAACCCAAACCATCGGATAGGCATTAGGTGTAAGTCAACTTACTGCCGCTGTGCTTAATGGATAGATTGAAGAAAAAGCGGGGTCTGTTGATTATCGT
>ERZ809472.123-NODE-123-length-21144-cov-12.090142_pt1 | contig 21144 bp, 14 predicted proteins | sample MGYA00521274_ERZ809472 | MGnify/ENA primary metagenome ERZ809472 (study PRJEB31581, sample SAMEA3312791) | metagenome | study: EMG produced TPA metagenomics assembly of the PRJEB8939 data set (Metagenomic analyses of Rumen microbiomes reveals... | reverse complement strand
ACATGACGGGCATACTGCCGATAAAGAAATACAAGACCCAGTCGGCCATGAACAACTTCCTGGAGTATTCGATGGTGGAACCAGGCAATATGGCTCTTTTTTTCGGCTTCACGAAGGAGGAGGTGCAGACTTTGGCGGTGAAACACGGGATGGACTTCGACGAGCTGGAGAAGTGGTATGACGGCTACCAGATAGGTCCACAGCCTTCAATGTTCAACCCCAACTCTGTGATGCAGGCTGTCACACGTGGCCGCTGCCGCAGTTTCTGGGCCAGCACGGGTGCCTTCGACAGCATATCAGAATACATAAACATGAATTTCGACGGGTTGAAGGAGGATATCATCGAGATGCTCGGCGGAGGACGGGCGAAGGTGAACACTACCAAGTTCCGCAATGATTTGTCGGACATACGCAGTCGCGATGACGTGCTCACCGTGCTCATACATCTGGGCTACCTCGCCTTCGACTGGGAGCGACGTGAGTGCTACGTCCCTAACTACGAGGTGTCTGAAGAGCTTGCCAATGCTGTTGAAGAGACGGGATGGACAGCCATCGCCAATGCTCTGCAGCAGTCGGAACGCCTGTTGGAAGCCACCCTTCGTGGTGACGAGCAGACCGTTGCACGCCTCGTGGAAGCAGCACATTCGGAGAACACCAGCATCATCCGCTACAGTGACGAGAACTCAATGGCTTGTGTCCTCGCCATTGCCTACTACTACGCCCACGGCGACTACATCTTCCACCGCGAGTTCCAGACGGGCAAGGGCTTTGCCGACCTCGTGCTCATGCCGCGTAAAAACACAAGCACGCCCGCCATCATCGTGGAACTCAAGTACAACGACACCGTCGATACTGCTATCGACCAGATTCACAACCGCCACTACCCCGCCAAGGTTGCCGAATACACGGGCGACATGCTCCTCGTCGGCATCAGCTACGACAAGAAGACGAAAGAGCACCAGTGCAAGATTGAAAGATATGAAATATAACTACTTTGTAATTCTTATTACGTGTTGTTTATGACCCATCGAGAGAAAGACCTGTGCGCCATGCTGGTGCTGACGCTCCTCGCCATCCTGTTGGTGTGTGTGCCGGTATATGCACGTAAGAAGAACAGTGTGATGCCTCCAGTCAGCGTTTGCGACCTGCGCACTGAGCGCATGATCAACCCCATGAGCATCGATACGCCCACGCCACGACTGGGCTGGCGCATAGAGAGCACCTTGCAGAACGTGATGCAGGCCTCGGCTCATATTATTGTTGCTTCCACCCGGGAGAAGGCCGAGGCTCTGGAGGGCGACCTCTGGGATGCCACGATTGAGGGAGACCAGTCACAGTGGGTGAAGTACGAAGGTAGAAGGCTGAAGAGTAACACCCGCTGTTATTGGCGTGTGCAGGTGAGCTGTGAGCACCCCTCACCCCTCATCTCCGAATGGAGCGATGTGGCAGAATGGAACGTCGGTCTGCTCACTGAGAGCGACTGGAAAGGGCGGTGGATAGGACTTGACAGGGCCATGCCCTGGGACATCGAGGCCGAGCACAGTCGTCTGTCGGCCCGCTATCTGCGTAAGGAGTTTCAGCTTGACAAGGCCGTTCGCCGCGCCACGCTCTACATCAGCGGCCTGGGACTCTACGAGTGCTTCATCAATGGTCAGCGTGTGGGCGACCAGGTGCTGGCTCCCATGCCTACTGACTATCGCCGCACCGTGCTCTATAATGCCTACGACGTAACCTCCAGCCTCAAATCCCCAACCTCCAGTCTCAATTCTATTGCCGTCGTTCTTGGCAATGGACGCTACTACACCATGCAGCAGAAAAAGAAGGCGTATAAGATAACGAACTTCGGCTATCCTACACTGCGTCTGAACCTCATCGTGGAGTTTGAGGATGGCAGTCGCCAGACCATTGCCACCGACGAGAAATGGAAACTGAATGTCGACGGGCCCATCCGCAGCAATAATGAATATGACGGTGAGATTTACGATGCCCGCAAGGAACGCAACGGATGGTTGCAGTCAGGCTATGATGACTCAGGGTGGATGAATGCGGAGCGCACGGCCATCCCATACGGCACCCTGCGCGGCCAGATGTCGCCTGGCATGAAGGTGGTGCGCACGCTGCAGCCAAAGAGCGTGACCCGCAAGGGTGACAAGCTTATTGTCGACATGGGACAGAACATGGCCGGATGGCTCAAGGTGCATATCGGCGAGGGGCATAGCGAGGGCGACAGCGTCATTGTCCGCTATGCCGAGAAACTCGACTCTGTCGGCAATGTCTGGACAGAGAACTTACGCCATGCCGAGAGCACCGACCGCTACTATGCCAGTGGAAGGGAGACTGCTGAGACGTGGTGGCACCCCGTATTCAGCTACCACGGCTTTCGCTATGCCGAGGTACAAATCGTCAATAGTAAATCATTCACAACTGATGACTTCGTGGGTTGTGTTGTGAGCGACGAGATGGCTGAGACAGGCCGTTTCTTTACTTCAGACACAATTCTTAACAAGGTGTACCACAATGCGGTATGGGGAATTCTCTCCAATTACAAGGGTATGCCCGTTGACTGTCCGCAGCGCGACGAGCGACAGCCGTGGCTCGGCGACCGTACACGTGGATGCTTCGGCGAAGCTTTCCTCTTCGACAACCAGACACTCTATGCGAAGTGGGCACGCGACATCTGTGAGGCCCAGCGTGAGGACGGCTGCATTCCCGACGTGGCACCGGCTTTCTGGAACTACTACAGCGACGACCTGGCCTGGGCGGCTGCACTGCCCATGACACTACGTATGCTCTCAGGGCATTATGGCGACATGGAAACGCTGTTTAAGTTTTACCCTAACGTCAAACGCTGGCTGGAACATCTGAAAGACTGCTACCAGAAAAACGGCCTTATTCACTGCGGCAAGTATGCCGACTGGTGTGTGCCGCCAGAGCGCGAGGACCTCATCCATAGCGAGGACCCCGCCCGCAAGACCGATGTGACACTCATTTCCTCGGCCTATTATTTCTACATCTGCCGCCTCATGTCCGGCTGGGCAAGGATGCAGAAGTTGGAGGGCGATGCCATCTGGTTTGAGCAGGAGATGGCACTGACGAAGGAGGCTTTCAACCGTACGTTCCTCACTGTGAAGAAGGGGACGGCGATAGTGCCCGACCACATCCTCTATCCTGACAGCACCTATTACGGCAACAACACCGTCACGGCAAACCTGCTGCCCTACACCTTCGGAATGATTGATGACCCTTACGTCAGGAAGCAGGTAGAGAAACAGATTGTTAAGAAGCTGATTGACGAGGGGGCCATCACCACTGGTGTCATCGGCACGGGCTGGCTACTGCATGCCCTCACCGACATGGGCCGCACCGACCTCGCCTGGATGCTGGCGACCAACAAGAAATACCCTTCGTGGGGCTACATGGCCGAGCATGGTGCTACCACCATTTGGGAACTGTGGAACGGCGATACCGCCTCGCCGAAGATGAACAGCGGAAACCACGTCATGCTCCTTGGCGACCTGCTCTCCTGGCTTTATGAGTATGTCGCTGGCATCGGTGCCGCCGACGTGGGGTTCAAGCATATTTTTATGGGACCCGATTTCTCGGTCGATGAGATAGACAATATCGATGCCAGCTACAACAGTATCTACGGCCCTATTGTCAGCCGCTGGAAGAAGGAGCACGGTCAGCTCTTCTGGCACGTGGAGATTCCTGCCAATACCAAGGCAACACTCCGTCTGCCCAACGGCGAAATGAATACTCTGGGCAGCGGTGTTTACGACCTCTGTAGGGACTTACTTGATGTATATCCGAAGCAACCAGACGAGGCGGACATACATCAAGAAAGTTCCTGCACCCCAAAGATTCTTGCCAATGAATTCCTTTATAAGGATGCCCCCTTCCCCAGCTGCCACTCGGCGTCTATTGTTGAGACCCGCAAGGGCGACCTCGTGGCCACCTATTTCGGCGGCTCGAAGGAGCGCAATCCCGATGTGAGCATCTGGGTGAGCCGCAAACCTAAAGGCAGCAGCGACTGGACTGCTCCCGTGATGGTGGCCGACGGCGTGGAGCTGCAGCCCGTGGAGACCGTCACGGAGGCTACGCCCAAGAAGTTCGACGGCAGCAAGACCTATTCCCAGGCCCGTCCTGCTTTCGGCGGACGCTTTATGCCCTATTCTGGGTGGAAGGGCAACTGGGGCGAGGCACGGATCGATGGCGTTCACCGTGAGGCCACCTGGAATCCCGTGCTCTTCGAGACGCCCGACGGTGTGCTGCATCTCTACTTCAAGATTGGCCCCAATGTGGCCAACTGGAAGGGGTGGCACATTAGCTCGCGTGATGGTGGTAAGTCGTGGAGTGCGCGTGAGCCGTTGCCCGACGGCATCTACGGCCCCATCAAGAACAAACCAGTCATGGTAGGTAGCAGAATCGTCTCCCCCTCCAGCGACGAGCGCGATGGCTGGAAGCTCTATTTTGAATGGAGTGATGATATGGGAAAAACTTGGAAAAGAACCAGTTACGTTGAGGTAGACTCTGGTGTCCTGGCTATTCAGCCTACTATCATCGAACTGCCTGATGGCCGACTGGAAGCCCTCTGTCGCACCCGTAGCCGTCATGTTGGTGTGACCTTCAGCAACGACAGGGGCGAGACCTGGAGTCGGCTGCAACTCATCGATACCCCAAACAATAATAGTGGCTTGGATGCCGTGACCCTCAGTGACGGCTCGTTCGCATTGATTTGCAACGACTGGCCCATTGAGCCCGACAAGCAGAAAGGGGCGCGCACACCACTCTCCATCCTGCGTTCCGACGATGGCCTGAACTGGCATCATTGGGTGACTCTTGAGGACTCGCCAATCTCGCAGTATTCCTATCCCAGCATCATACAAACCCGCGACGGTCACCTGCACGCCATCTACACTTGGCGCCGTGAGCGCATCAAGCATGTGGAGCTGGTTCCCTGATTTACTCCCCTTTTCTTCTAATTACAAAGTGAAACTGAGCGTCATCATTCCCGTCTATCGAGTAGAGGCTACCATGAACCGTTGCATAGAGAGCGTTGTGGGGCAGACATTCAGCGACATGGAGATTATTCTGGTCGATGACGGGTCGCCCGACGGATGTCCTGCGATGTGCGATGCCTGGGCAGGGAAAGACGGGCGTATCAGCGTAATACACAAGGAGAACGGAGGGCTTAGCGACGCTCGAAACGCAGCGCTTGACGTGGCGCAAGGGGAGTATGTCACTTTTGTGGACTCCGATGACTATCTTGCCCCTGACACTTACGAAGAGGTGATGACCAGGGGCGAAGGTAACGACATCACCGAATATCCGCTTTTCCGTTATTACGGTTCGCAATGGCAGCAGGAGGTGCGCTTTGGCAGCCATGTCTATAACAACGCTGAGGACTACTGGCTGCGTGGCCGGGCCTACGAACACAGTTACGCCTGCAACAAGGTCTACCGTCGTGAGCTGTTCGCCGACGTGCGTTTCCCTAAAGGGAAAGTATTCGAGGATATGGCCACCCTGCCACGTCTGCTGGACCATGCCCGCAGGATAGCCACTGTGGACAGCGGCATGTACTATTACTGCTACAACGGGCAGGGCATCACCGCCACCGCCCAGGGCGAGCAGCTCAGTATGCTGCTTAAGGCCCATGAGGAAGTCCTGCCCCGCTGGTGCGACGACCGATACTACATGCACGTGCTGAACATCCAGTGTGACGTGTGCGAACAGACGGGGATGCCACCCACCCTGTGGCATCGCTGCGTAAGTCCGCTGGCTGATGGACTAACCATTACACAGCGACTCAAGGCCGCGGCACTTTGCACGATGAGTTTGGAAAGTATACTCAAATTAAACAAGTTAATACACCGATGGAAGAAACCAAACCTTTTGTAAGCTTCATCATTCCCGTATACAACTTACCCTGGGAACTGCTACATAACTGCCTGAAAAGTATACTCGCACTGTCACTACGACCTTTCGAGCGTGAAATCATTGTCGTTGACGATGGTTCCGATGACTTTCCTCTATCCAAACTTACTGCCTTGGGCGAGGACATCATCTACGTGCGTCAGCAAAACGGAGGCCTCAGTGCATCGCGTAACATGGGGCTTCGCGTGGCCACAGGGCGGTTCCTACAGTTTGTCGATGGTGACGACATGCTGTTGCAAGCACCCTACGAGCATGCCTTGGACCTCCTCCGCTACCAACCCCACTGCGACATGGTGCTCTTCGACTTCACGAAGGGCAAGGATCCATCGTCGCATGTCTACGACGACCATGGGCCTATGGCCGGAGTCGAACTCATGCGAAAGGAGAACATCCACGGCTCTGCCTGTGGCTATGTTTTCAGTCGTGATATGCTCGGCAGTCTCCGCTTTACAAGAGGCATATTCCATGAGGACGAGGAATTCACGCCATTGCTGCTACTACGGGCTGAGGCCGTATTCTCTACCAACGCACAGGCATACCTCTATCGACAGCGCGATAGCTCAATTATGACGGAGCCCAGCGTCAGGCACCGACTCCGACGCCTCAACGATGCCAGGAGCGTGATAGTAAGGCTGAAGCACAAAAGCGATACGATGCCACCAGAGGCATACTTTGCACTGCAGCGACGTATCGCACAGCTGACAATGGATTATATTTATAATGTTATCGTTATGACACGCAGTATGCATTTCCTGAACCGCCAGCTGGAATACCTGCGACGAAAAGGACTGTTCCCATTGCCCAATACCGATTATACCACAAAGTACACATGGTTCCGCCGAATGACCAACAGTCGGGTTGGAAGGGCAATACTGATTACATCATTGCCACTGATGAACCAGGAAAAATGAAGATACTCCTACTTGGCGAATACAGCAACGTACACAACACACTGGCCCAGGGACTTCGTCAGCTGGGCCATGAGGTGACGGTGGCCTCCAACGGCGACTTCTGGAAAGACTATCCTCGCGACATCGATCTGGCCCGCATGCCTGGAAAGTTAGGTGGGCTGAGGCTGCTGGCGAAAGTATACCGTCTGTTGCCAAGCTGGCATGGATACGACGTGGTGCAGCTTGTCGCCCCCATGTTCCTCGAGCTGAAGGCCGAGCGCATACGCCCCATCTATCGCTATCTGCGCCGCCACAACAAGAAGATGGTACTCTGTGCCTTAGGCATGGACTACTACTGGGTGCATGAGTGCATCACGCGCAAGCCACTGCGTTACAGTGACTTCAACATCAGTGATCAGCTGCGTACCGACCCTATTGCCCTGCGTGACAGCCGAGACTGGCTCGACACACCCAAGGGCAGGCTGAATCAAGAAATTGCCCACGACTGCGACGCCATCGTGGCTACACCCTACGAGAACTATGCCTGTTACCAGCCGTTGTTTCCTGAAAAGACAGCGTTTATACCATTTCCGATAGCCTCTAAAGGTACGATAGCCCCTATAGATACGATAGCTCCTAAAGCACCGCTAAAGCTCTTTATCGGTATCAGCCGTGCCCGCAGCCAGTACAAGGGTACTGACATCATGCTCCGTGCTGCCGAGGACGTACAAAAGCAATACCCTGACAAGCTGGAGATAAGAAAGGCTGAGGGAGTACCCTTTGCGGAATATCAGCGGCTGATGGATGGTAGCGACGCCATCATGGACCAGCTCTACTCCTACACCCCTGCGATGAATGCCCTGCTGGCTATGTCGAAGGGTATCATCGTTATCGGCGGTGGCGAACCGGAAAGTTACGAGATACTGGGTGAAAAAGAGCTACGGCCCATTGTTAATGTGCAGCCCAACTACGACAGTGTGCGCCACGAGTTGGAGCAGCTGGTCCTCCATCCTGAACGCATCGTCACCCTGAAACAGCAGAGTGTGGAATACGTAAACCGTCACCACGACTACCTGAAAGTGGCTCGACAATACGAACAGCTATATACCTCCATAGTTTGAGCCGTTCTTTCTCATAGATTAAGCCGTTCTTTCTTATAGTTTGAGCCGTTCTTTCTCATAGTTTGAACGGCTCAAACTTTTTCCCTGACAGGGAGAGGGGCTTGATTAGTCCAGATGGAACACCTCAGGAAGGGGAATAGTGACTGGTGAATTGTCAGCGTTCACCTCCATGATGTCGGCCATCATGTCCCACCACTTCTGCGTTATCGGGTCTACGTTTTCCGTGTCCTGCGAGTTTCCCTCCTTCGTACACTCCTGGTAGGCGAAAAGGATGTTCGTGTCGCGGTCCCAGTAGATGCTGTAGTTCTGCACCCCCTGCTCCTTAATCATCTTCACCAGTTCTGGCCAGATGGCGGCATGACGTTTCTGGTACTCTTCCTCGAAGCCTGGCTTGAGGAACATCTTGAATGCGAATCTCTTAATCATAGTTTCAGGTGTTTTATTAATGATTATCTTGTATTGACATAAAATATCCTAATTTGTAGAGTTTGAACACACGCAGGCTTGGATAGCAGCTGCAGAGGTTGTGCCGTTCCAAGGCTCCGAAGAGACAGTGCCACAGACGGATGACCCAGCGAACAGGTGGTAAATGTATGCTATCAACGAATGTTATCAGCTTTGAATACCCACGAAGGTCTTCACGGAAAAGATACAGCGTACGCAGGGCTTCCTCTGTCTTACTTACGAAGAGGGAATTTGCTTCATACTGGCAATAGGCAACAGGGTTTTCAATATGGCCTATGCGTATATCTGCCTGACGAAGCTGCTTCCCCCAAAGCACATCCTCATAACCGTAATGCCGAAATCTTTCGTCGAAAGGTTGGGCCAAGATGACGTCGTGCCTAACCAGAAAATTGCATGTTCGGAAATGCATGTAGGGTCGCTTACGCCGTTCGGCGGCAGTGTGCTGTGGCTGGCACTGAAGTTCGTACAGATACCTAAGACATTTACGCCCGCCACTTTCAGCCACACATCCGCCATAGACGACACTTTCCTTGCTGTCGTCATCAAGATAGTTTTGCAAATAATTGGGATTTATGATGTCTAAGTCGGCATCCATGAAGAGCAACCATTCATAGCGGGCCTCATGGGCCAGGAAATTGCGTATGGCAGCACGACCGCTGTTCACACCACGCTCGATGAAGCGGCAGTGGGGCCATTGCTCTACCTCACGGCACTGCTCCACGAAGCTACGCTCTGGCGAACCGTCGTCGGCCACGATAATCTCGTAGCGCAGACCACTAATAGCCTCTGCCTGACGGCTTAGCTCTGCCACCTGGCGGCGGCAATCACCGTTGTATACGGGTATGAGGATGGACAGTTCGCTCTTCATTTGTTGACGGTGCAAATTTAGGTAAAATATCCGAATTAGCTTTCAGATTCATACGTTAAATCGTATTAATTCTGCAAAAATTATACAGAAAACGGGCTACAAAGAGAAATAATATGAGTAATTTTGCACGCAATTTAAAATGTACTTTCACTATGTCATCTTTTATTGCAGACAAGATTGTGATGGACGGTCTGACCTTTGACGACGTCCTTTTGATTCCAGCTTATTCTGAAGTACTACCAAAGTCGGTAGAGTTGCGTACACGTTTTTCTCGCAACATCGAACTGAACATTCCTTTCGTGACAGCTGCTATGGATACCGTGACCGAGAGCCAGATGGCCATCGCCATAGCCCGTGAGGGAGGTATCGGAGTGATTCACAAGAATATGTCCATCGACGACCAGGCGCGTCAGGTGGCCATCGTGAAGCGTGCCGAGAATGGCATGATCTACGACCCTGTCACCATCCCACGTGGCAGCACTGTGGCACAGGCCCTTGACATCATGGCTGAATACCACATCGGAGGCATCCCTGTGGTCGACGACGATAATCACCTGGTGGGTATCGTCACCAACCGCGACCTGCGCTTTGAGCGTCGCCTCGACCGTCCTGTCGATGAGATTATGTCAAAGGAAAACCTCGTCACCACACACCAGCAGACCAACCTCTTCGATGCAGCCCAGATATTGCAGGAGAACAAGATTGAGAAGCTGCCTGTGGTGGACAAGGATAACCACCTGATAGGCCTCATCACCTATAAGGACATCACCAAGGCCAAGGATAAGCCGATGGCCTGCAAGGACGAGAAAGGCCGTTTGCGCGTCGCTGCAGGCGTTGGCGTCACTGCCGACACGCTGGAGCGTATGCAGGCACTTGTCAATGCTGGAGCCGATGCCATCGTCATCGACACCGCCCACGGACACTCACTGGGCGTGATTGAGAAGCTGCGCGAGGCCAAGGCCTCCTTCAAGAACATCGACATCGTAGTGGGTAACATCGCCACGGGAGAGGCAGCACGGCTGCTCGCCGAGAACGGAGCTGATGCCGTAAAGGTGGGTATCGGGCCAGGCAGTATCTGCACCACACGTATCGTGGCAGGTGTAGGCGTGCCCCAGTTGTCGGCTGTCTACGATGTCTATAGTGCTCTGAAAGACAAGGGTATACCACTTATTGCTGACGGAGGACTGCGCTATTCGGGCGACATTGTCAAGGCCTTAGCAGCTGGTGGAAGCAGCGTCATGATTGGATCGCTGGTGGCTGGTACTGAGGAGAGTCCTGGTGACACCATTATCTATAATGGACGTAAGTTCAAGAGCTATCGCGGCATGGGCTCGCTTGAGGCTATGGAACAGAAGCACGGCTCGAAAGACCGCTATTTCCAGGGCGATACCAAGGAGGTGAAGAAACTGGTGCCAGAGGGCATTGCTGGACGTGTGCCTTACAAGGGTACTGTGCAGGAGGTCATCTATCAGCTCACTGGCGGACTGCGCTCAGGTATGGGCTATTGCGGAGCCAAGGACATCACGTCTCTGCACGATGCCAAGTTCACCCGTATCACCAATGCCGGCGTCAACGAGAGTCATCCGCATGACATCACCATCACCTCGGAAGCTCCAAACTACTCAAGACCCAACGACTAATTATTCTTCACAGAATTTTCAGAAGTCCCATAATACCTATTAAAATAGTAATGAAACTGAAAACACTTTTCGCGGCCTGCTTCCTGAGCACCGCCGTATGCGCACAGACATCCAACGACCCCATCTTGATGATTGTAAACGGTCAGTCGGTGCCGCGTTCAGAATTTGAATATTCATTTAATAAGAATAACTCGGAGGGAGTCATCGACAAGAAGTCGGTCGAAGAATATGTAGACCTCTTCATCAATTACAAACTGAAGGTCTTTGCAGCACTTGACGCTCACTACGACACGTTGCAGTCTTACAAAGACGAGTTTGCCATGTATCGTGACCAGCAGGTGAAGCCCATGTTAGTCACCGACGAGGACATCGAGCGCCAAGCACATAAGATTTACGACGAGACCGTGGAGCGTATTGGCCCTGACGGAATGATTAAGACCGCCCACATACTTATCAGTGCTAAGCAGCAGGCTCCGCAGGAGGAGTGGGATGCAGCCCGCATCCGTATTGACTCGGTCTACAAGGCTCTGCAGGAAGGAGCCGATTTCTCTGAGTTGGCCATGAAAGTGTCGCAAGACCCTGGCTCGGCGAAAAATGGCGGCGAGCTGCCTTTCGTTCAGCGCGGACAGCTGGTGAAGGAGTATGAGGAAGCCGCTTTCCTGTTGAGAGACTCTGGAGAGGTCTCGCCTATTGTGCAGTCTCCTTTCGGATTCCATATCATTCAGCTGCGTGGCCGCAAGATGCTTGAGCCATTCGAGTTCCATCACGAAAGCCTGTTGCAGTTCATCGAGCGTCGTAACATGCGCGAGCAGATTGCCGACGATAAGATCAATGCCATCATAGCTGCTGATAGCACCCTCACCAAGTCGCAGATACTGGAGCAGAAGGCTAACGAGCTCTCGGAAAACGATCAGGAACTGAAATATCTCATCCAGGAGTATCACGATGGTCTGCTGCTCTACGAAATCAGCAACCGTCTGGTATGGGACAAGGCCGCCAAGGACGATGTCGGGTTGGAACGCTATTTCAAGAAACATAAGAAGAACTACCAGTGGGATGAGCCTCGCTACAAGGGAATGGCTTACCATGTGAAGGAGCAGGGCGACGTGAAAGCCGTGGCCGACTGTGTGAGGAAACTTCCCTTTGAGAAGTGGGCCGAAGTGCTGCGCACAACCTTCAATGGCGACAGCGTCATTCGCATCCGTGTGGAGAAGGGTATCTTCAAGCAGGGTGACAACGCCCTCATCGATAGCATCGTGTTCAAGAAAGACACCATCGTGAAGCACCTCAAGGACTATCCTATCGATGCAGTGTTTGGAAAGATTCTTAAAAAGGGTCCCGAGGACTACACCGACGTGCGCGGACTCGTCGTGGCTGACCTCCAGGAGGAACTGGAGAAGGCATGGGTGGCCGACCTGCGACGCCGCTACACCTGGACTGTCGACGACGCTGTGCTTAAAACCGTAAATAACCACTAAATGAAAAAGGCATTCGCAATCATTGCCCTGGTCTTGGGGCTTAGTTATACGGCTTCTTCTTCTATAGCATCTGTAGCCTCTACAGCTCCTAATGACAGTATCGGTGCTATCATCGACGAGGTGGTCTGGGTGGTCGGCGATGAAGCCATCCTGCGCAGCGACATCGAAGTGACACGCATACAGGCGGCTATGGAGGGCGTGAAATGGGCAGGAAATCCCGACTGTGCCATTCCCGAGCAGTTGGCCGTACAAAAGCTCTTCCTTCATCAGGCGGCTATTGACAGTATCGACAAGGATGTCACCGAGGCTGATATCACCGCCCAGCTCGATGCGCGCATAGACTATATGATTGAGCAGATCGGCTCGCGTGAGAAGCTCGAGGAATATCGCAAGCAGAGCATCACGCAAATCAAGCAGTCAATGCACGATGACCTGCGTGACCAGATGCTCATTCAGAAGATGAAACAGAAGTTGGTCAGCGATATCAACGTAACACCTGCAGAGGTGCGCCGCTATTTCAAGGATGTACCCCAGGACAGCATCCCCTTCGTGCCAACCGAGGTGGAGGTGCAGATTATTACCCAGACTCCGAAGATTTCCATTGAGGAAATCAACCGCGTGAAGGACGAACTGCGCGAATATACCGACCGCATCAACCGTGGTGAGACCTCGTTCCAGACGCTGGCACGACTCTACAGCGAAGACCCCGGCTCCCGTCGTCAGGGAGGAGAACTCGATTACACCGGCCGTGCTATCCTTGACCCCGCCTTTGCCGCCGTAGCCTTCAACCTCACCGACCCGAAAGTCATCTCGAAGGTCGTCGAGTCGGAGTTCGGCTTCCACATCATACAGCTCATCGACAAGCGCGGCGACAAAATCAAGGTGCGCCACATCCTTCGCAAGCCCGTCGTGGCCGACTCGGCAGTGCAGCAGACCATCGTGCGCCTCGACTCTATTGCCCATGCCATTCGCTTGGGAAAGACCCCAGAGGTGTTGAAGGATTTCTTCACTGGCGAGAGCTTTTCGTTTGAAGATGGTGTGTCGTTCTTCTCCGATGATAAGGACACCCGCAACAACCGAGGACTCATGGCCAATCTCACCGAGCACGGACAGACTTCGCGTTTCCGTCTGCAGGACCTGCCCCCTGAAGTGGCCAGGGCCGTCGATACGCTTCAGGTGGGACAGGTATCCCAGGCTTTCTCCATGATTAACAGCCGTGGAAAGACCATTTGTGTCATTGCCAAGCTGAAGAGCCGCACTGAGGGCCACAAGGCCACCGTCACCGAGGACTTCCAGGTGATGAAAGAGGTGGTTCTGGAGAAGCGTCGCGAGAAGAAGCTCCACGACTGGGTAGTTAACAAGATTAAGAGCACCTATGTCCGCATAGGTGACGAGTATAAAGACTGCCAGTTTGAGTATGAGGGGTGGATTAGGTAGTTCTCTTCTGTTTTCCTCATTTGCCATTGTCGTGTATGCTGCGGCTTTGTCGCAGCCTCACTTTGCTCCGCCCCCAAAGAAAGACAAGGACCGCGTTTACCTCATCCATAGCGACGAACTGCGCTATGACCGCTGGCGTAACAACGATGCCCAAGTGCTCACGGGCAATGTCCACTTCGAACACGACGGGGCGAATCTCTATTGTGACAGCGCAAATTTCTTCGAGGCCAGCAACTCGTTCGAGGCCTGGGGAAACGTGCGCATGATTCAGGGCGATACGCTCTCGTTGACCAGTGACTATGGCTTCTACGACGGCAACAATAAGTTCATCGAGGCGAAAATACTTGAGGCAGACAAGAAAGTGGTGCTCCGTAACCGCACTACGACGCTCTATACCGACCAGCTCTATTTCGACCGCATCGACAATATGGGCTATTACGACACGGGTGGCCGGCTCGTAGACAAGACCACAACCCTAACCAGCATCAACGGCGAATACCACACGGACACGAAGGATGCTTTCTTCACCGATGACGTGAAGATGGTGGACAAGAAGTTTGAACTGACGACCGACACGCTTGTCTACAACACCGCCTCCCACCAAGCCCATATCGTGGGACCGTCGGACATCATCAGCGGCCGCAGCCATATCTATTCTGAGCAAGGCTTTTACAACACAGAGACCGAGGAGGCCGAACTGCTCGAACGCTCCACCCTCGACAACGGGGGCCGCACGCTTACTGGTGACAGCTTGTGGCACGATGGACAAACAGGCATCAGCGAGGCTTTCATGAATGTCATCTTCAAGGACTCCATGAACAGCAACATGCTTTTTTGTGACTACGGCTTCTACAACGACTCCACGGGCTATGCCATGTGTACGGAGAATGCAATGGCCGTGGACTTCTCCCAGCGCGACTCGCTCTTCATGCACGCCGACACGTTCAAGGTGTTCACCTACAACATCGACACCGATTCCGTCTACCGCATCATGCACGGCTACTACAAGGTGCGTGCCTATCGCCGTGATGTGCAGGCCGTCTGCGACTCAATGGTCTATAACTCGCTGGACTCCTGCCTTACGCTTTATACCGACCCCATTCTCTGGAACATGAACCAGCAGCTGCTGGGTGAGGAGATACGTGTATACATGAAGGACTCCGTGATAGACTACGCCCACGTAATCAAAGATGCACTCTCTATTGAGGAACTCACGGAGCCTGAACTCTACAACCAGGTTTCATCGAAAGAAATGTTCGCCTACTTTGTCGATGGCGAGATACATGAGGCGCAAGCCGTGGACAACGTTCTCATAGCCTACTATCCCGAGGACAATGCCGACTCCAGTTATGTCGGCTTGGTGAGTATGGAGACCACCAAGCTCCGTATGTTTATGGAGAAGAAAAAGTTACAGCGTATCTGGACCCCCAAGAGCGACGGCGTGATGTACCCCTTGACGCAGATTCCTCCGGCCAAACGCTACCTCGCAGGCTTCCAGTGGTACGACTACGTGAGGCCCATTTCAAAGCGAGATATCTTCTTCTGGAGGGGAAAAAGAAAAGAGGAAAAACGTTGATTTCCTCTTTTCTGTTTTGTTGTGATGTAGTGGGCTGTATGTCAGCCCTTTTTTAGTCCGTCATGCTGAAGTGCTGTACGTCAGCTCTTCTTTTTCCGGATGTTTGTCGATGTTGATGACGGAGCCGAGCTTCAAGTCCTCGCCGAGGATAAGTTCGCAGACGCCATCCTCGATGTAGTTCTGCAGGGCACGCTTCAGTGGGCGGGCACCAAACTGCACGTCGTAGCCTTTCGTGGCGACAAACTCCTTGGCGGCATCCGTAAGCTTCACCTCGTAGCCCAGGTCGCTGATACGTTTCACCAGCGGGCGCAGCTCCACGTCGACGATGCGCTTGATGGCGGCGAGGTCGAGCTGGTCGAAGGTGATAATCTCGTCGAGACGGTTCAAGAACTCCGGCGAGAACTGCTTCGACAGGGCTTTCTGCACGATGGAACGGGCGTGCTCACGGTCTTTCTCGTCCATGTTGGCACCAAACGACGTGGCATTGAAGCCCACACCACGACCGAAATCCTTCAGCTGGCGCGTGCCGGCGTTCGAGGTCATAATGATAACGGTATTACGGAAGTCCACGAAACGGCCATTGCCGTCGGTCAGACGACCCTCATCCAATACTTGTAGCAGAAGGTTGAATACATTGCCGTGGGCCTTCTCTATCTCGTCGAGCAGTACGATGCTGTAGGGTTTGCGGCGCACACGCTCGGTGAGCTGTCCGCCCTCCTCATAGCCCACATAGCCCGGAGGTGCACCGATGAGTCGTGAGACGTTGAACGACTCGGTATACTCACTCATATCGATACGGATAAGGGCGTCGGTCGAGCCGAACATCTGTTCTGCCAACTTCTTTGCCAAGTAGGTCTTTCCCACACCCGTTGGTCCGAGGAACATGAAGGCGCCGATGGGGTGGTTGGGGTCTTTCAGGCCCACGCGGTTGCGCTGTATGGCCTTCACCATCTTGTCGATAGCCTTGTCCTGGGCGATGACGCAGTCCTTCAGTGCCGGTCCCATGTTCTTTAGTTTCATGCCTTCGTTCTCGGCCATGCGCTGCACGGGTATGCCGGTCATCATCGACACGACGTCGCTCACCTCGGCTTCAGTCACCGTCTGGCTGTCGTCCAGTCCTCCGGCCTGCCAGTCCTCCTGCATCTGCTTCAGTTCCTGCTCCAGCTCTGCCTGACGGTCACGGTAGCTGGCGGCCAACTCGAAGTTCTGGTTTGACACGGCACGCGACTTCTTCTCCTTCACCTGACTGAGCTCCTTTTCCTTCTCGGCAATCTCAGGCGGTATCTGTGCGGTCTTGAGATGTACGCGCGATCCGGTCTCGTCCATCGCGTCGATGGCCTTGTCGGGCTGGCTGCGGTCGGTGACATAACGTTCTGTCAATTTGACACACGCCAAGATGGCATCATCTGTGTAGCGCACATGGTGATGATGCTCGTAGCGGTCTTTGATGTTCTGGAGTATCTGGATGGTCTCGTCGACGGTCGTCGGGTCGATGATTACCTTCTGGAAACGGCGTTCCAAGGCGCCGTCCTTCTCTATCGAGTTGCGGTATTCGTCGAGCGTGGTGGCTCCGATGCACTGTATGGTCCCTCGGGCCAGAGCGGGCTTCATAATGTTGGCGGCATCCATGGAACCTGCCGTTCCGCCGGCACCTATCATGGTGTGAATCTCGTCGATAAACACGATGACCTCGGGCGTAGACTCTATCTCCTTGAGCAGGGCCTTGATGCGCTCCTCAAATTGTCCGCGGTATTTCGTTCCGGCCACGAGGCCCGTCATATCGAGGTTCACGATGCGTTTGCCGAAGAACATGGGCGAGCACTTGCGCTGGGCGATGAGCTGTGCTAATCCTTCTACGATGGCACTCTTGCCCACGCCCGGCTCACCGATAAGAATGGGGTTGTTCTTCTTGCGGCGTCCCAGGATTTCCATCACGCGGTAGATCTCACGCTCACGGCCTACCACGGTGTCGAGTTTCCCTTCGGCGGCGGCCTTTGTCAGGTCGGTGGAGAAATTGTCGAGCACGGGTGTCTTCGACTTTTCTTTCTGTCCGTCACCCTTTTTAGTGGTGTTCGTGGTCGTCCCCTGCTCTTCTTCCTCTTCGTCCTCGTCGGGCAGGTTCAGGGCGTCTTGGGGAGTGAGATTTAAATTTTGGGAATTGTGATTTTGCGGTTCGCCGCCCTTCAGCAGGGACAGCACGTCGTCGTAGTTCATGTTGTTTGTCTCAAGTATTTGTTTGGCCCCGTTGTTCACCTGGTCGTGCAGGATGGCGAGCAGCAGGTGCTCCTCGTCTACGGGCTGTTTGTGTTGTGTGCGTGCCTCCAGCACTGCCAGCTTGAGGATGTTCGATGCACTCTCGTTGAGCACAAGGTCGGTGGTACTCACAGGGCTGGCCATGGCGTCGCGCCGCAGCTTCTGTTCAAGCGACTGTTTGATGCCTGGTGTGTTCATCTGCAGGCGGCGGAACACATTGTTGGCCGCGCCGTCTTTCAGACGCATCATGCCCAGCAGCAGGTGCTCAGGACCTACGCTGGTGCTCGACAGGCGGGCTGCCTCTTCACGCGAAAAGGCAAGTATTTCTGAAACCTTTGAAGAAAATTGACTCGTCATACGTTATTTCTTATTGCAAAAGGCGTGCCAAAGATTTTACAGGGCAATCTCTGCCGAGCCGAAGCAGCGGTGATGGTCCTCGTCGTAGATGACGCAGAACTGTCCTGGTGCCACGCCGTGAATGTCTTTCTCTGAATGTACGGTGAACTGCCCATTGTCCGTTGGCTCTAATCGGGCATGGTGAAACTCTGGCGTGTGGCGTATCTTGAATGTCACACGCTCCGAGGGCATAACGCCGTTGATACTGTGGAAGTCATGTATGCGGAACTCGTGCTTGTAGGCAGTGGCTGGGTCATAGCCGTTGGAGACGTACAGACGGTTTTCCTTCACGTCCTTTGCCACCACGAACCACGGTCCGCCGCCGAAGCCTAAGCCCTTGCGCTGGCCGATGGTGTAGAACCAGTGGCCTCGGTGTTGGCCTATCAGCCGTCCTGTCTCCAGTTCCACCACGTCGCCTGCCTGCTCGCCCAGATAGCGGCGCAGGTACTCCGTGTAGTCTATCTTTCCTAAGAAGCAGATGCCCTGCGAGTCTTTCCGTCGGGCGTTCACCAGATGCTCTTCCTCGGCCAGGCGTCTCACCTCGTCCTTCATCAGGTGTCCGATGGGGAACAGGGCCTTCTCTAACTGCCATCCGTAGATCTGTGCCAGGAAGTCGGTCTGGTCTTTCACAGGGTCGGGGCTGGTCGTAAGCCACTTTAAGGATCGGCTTACCGTTTTTCCGTTTATCGTTTCACTCACCTCCTCCACTTCCGTCTGGGCGTAGTGGCCGGTGGCGATGAGGTCGTAGTCGTGGCCGCACTTCTCGTGGAACGCTCCGAACTTAATCAGACGGTTGCACATCACGTCGGGATTGGGGGTCAGACCGGCCTTCACCTTCTCCATGGTGTAGGTCGTCACCTGGTCCCAGTATTCACGGTGGCAGTCGACCACCTCCAACCGGCAGCCATACTTATGGGCTACGCTGGTGGCCATCTCCATGTCCTCTTCCGAGGAGCAGTCCCATTCCTCGTTCTCTTCAGGGCCTATCTTGATGTAGAAACAGTCGGGATGCAGGCCCTGACGGGCCAGCAGACAGAGCACCACGCTACTGTCAACGCCTCCGGAAAGCAGTACGGCTGTGCGCTTGTTACTTATATCTTCCATTTTTGCTCCCTTCTCTTTAGCTCCCTTATGTAACAAGCTGCAAAGGTAGTTCATTTTCGTGAAACCACCAAACATTCCTGGTTTTTCCGCACATTTTATTATTTTTTATAAATGAATGACCGTTAAGTCGAAATTTATGCGTACTTTTGCAGCCAAACATTATAAAAGATGTATAAGAACACAGGATATCAGCGTCAGGGCGACTATGCCCATTTCGTCGTTACCGAGCCATTGCCTTTACTGGAGTTCCTGCTCCAGAATGTAGGGCAGAGCCGCTCGAAGGTGAAGGCCACCCTTCAGGGGCGTGGCATAAAAGTGAACGGCAAGACCGTCACGCAGTTCGACTTCCAGTTGCAGCCGGGCATGAAGGTTGCCGTTTCCAAGACAAAGCGCAACCAGCAGGGGTTCCGCAGCCGCTATGTAAAGATTATCTACGAGGACCGCTGGCTCGTCGTCGTGGAGAAGCGCGAGGGCATCCTCTCGATGGCCGCCGGCCATTCGTCGCTGAACGTCAAGGCCGTGCTCGACGACTACTTCCATCGTTCGCGCCAGAAGTGTACTGCCCACGTCGTTCACCGCCTGGACCGCGATACCAGCGGCCTGATGGTCTATGCCAAGGACATGGAGACGGAGCAGATGCTTGAGCACAACTGGCACCAGCTGGTCTACGACCGCCGCTACGTGGCCGTGCTCAGCGGTGAGATGGAAAACGACGAGGGTACCATCGAGAACTGGCTGAAGGACAACAAGGCCTACGTCACCTACTCCTCGCCTGTGGACAACGGTGGCAAGTTAGCCATCAGCCATTTCCACGTCCTCAACCGCACCACCGAGCATTCACTTGTGGAGTTCCGCTTAGAGACAGGACGCAAAAACCAGATTAGAGTTCATGCCGCCGACATGGGCCACCCCGTTTGCGGCGACCCAAAGTACGGCAATGGCGATGATCCGCTCCACCGCCTCTGCCTGCACGCCTGGCTGCTCTGTTTCACACACCCCGTCACTGGCGAGCGACTGGAGTTCGAGACTCCCATCCCCACGCCCTTCCGCATGCTGTTCAAGCCTTGACAGCCTTTTCCAGTCCGTGAAAGCTGTGGTTTACAGACGCTCGATGAACGAACGGGTCACCTGGAAAGAGTTTTGTGCTATGGTATTCCAGAAGTCGTGATATTGCGAGGCATTGGTATCACGCAGGGGCACGTCGCTGATGATGCGGAAGGAGATGAAAGGAACGTGGTTCAGGTAGCAGGTCTGAGCGATGGCACATGACTCCATGTCCACGGCACTCGCATCAGGAAACTTGCCGACGATTTCCCTCATCTTATCCTTCGTGTCCACAAACCAGTCGCCCGTGACGATAAGTCCAGGATGCACTTTGATGGGGTTAGTGGGGCAGGGGCTTTCTTGTTTTTCCGAGGCGAGCAGGTCGGCCACTTCCATTGCCTTCTTCAGCAAGTAGGGGTCGGCCTTGAAGCGGGCCGGCAGTCCCTGCACCTGTCCATAGACGGTACAGTTGTCAATGGCTAAGCCGCAATATACGTCGTGGTAGCACAGTTCGGTGCTCACCACGATGTCTTGTATGTTCACATCGTCGCCATTTCCTCCGGCACATCCGCTGGAGATAATGACGTCAGGGTGTTCTTCGTTGATGAGCAACTGCGCGCCCAAGGCGGCGTTTACCTTACCTATGCCACATTTGCGCACGTGCACGTCGCTTTTGGCAAATACTTTCTGGAGCTGTTCCAGCTCCTTGTCCATGGCTACAATAATTCCTATCTTCATTGTTATTATTATTATTAGGATGCTGCAAAAGTACGAATAATTTGTGGAATGAGCAAGCGATGACAGTTTTTTCTTTGAAAAAGTGGCCCCTCCACAAGACTCTCCACGGGACCGATTCCGACACCGTTTTCAAGACCCCGTACCTCCCTGACCTGTCGACTATAGTCAACAGGTCTATCGACTATAGTCAACAGGTCTAT
>ERZ809472.122-NODE-122-length-21307-cov-8.855590_pt1 | contig 21307 bp, 22 predicted proteins | sample MGYA00521274_ERZ809472 | MGnify/ENA primary metagenome ERZ809472 (study PRJEB31581, sample SAMEA3312791) | metagenome | study: EMG produced TPA metagenomics assembly of the PRJEB8939 data set (Metagenomic analyses of Rumen microbiomes reveals... | reverse complement strand
AAAACATGGGTAGGTCTTATGTCAGACCCTAATATGACATGGGACCAGAAAGCAGAACTTGTGTTAGACGCATTAGCGTCAGGTGGCAAGGCTTTGACATCAGGACAAGTTCAACAGACAGACAAGAGAGCAATAAATGACACAATTACTCAACAGTATGCTGAAAATATTGCAGACAGAGACAAGCGTGCTATGAACTCCGCTATAGAACCGCTTGAGGCTCTCAATAAACAACAGACAGACTCTGAACTTCGTCTTCGTGATACTGTGGTTGGAGCATACATTGACAGATATAATGCGGCTCAAAGTGCAGAGACCAAGAAGCAGGTTCTTGAGGCTCTTATTAATGACAAGGGAACATGGGCTTCACTCGACCCTAAAGAGAAGATTGATACTCTTGCATATATTCAGGCTCTTGACGGAGAGGGTTCTTTACTTGGTATGGCTATTCAGATGTGGGCGCCTGACCTTATGAATAAATTAGACGATATTCTAAAAGGAAAGAGTGTAAGAGACGCAGCCAAAGAAAACGAAGAAGGAATAACTCACCCCGACCAGATAGATGTTGGTGGCTACTCAATGGGCGATTTAAGAAACAAAGACCCGGCAGAGTTGCTTGAAGAATTGACTGCAAGTGGTGTGGATGTAGATACTGCGCTTAAAGGAATGGAAGACCGAATTAATGAAGAACTAAAGAGTGCAGGTAGTGGTATAAACCCAGACTATGCAAAATTGGCTTCTGCAAATAAAGCAAAGCAGGTTATTAATCAAGCACAAAAGCAAAGGAAGCAAAACGAAACTAATACAAAGATAGACGCAACAAGATTGGCGATGGTTAAAAAGGCAAACTCAATGGATATAGGAGTTGTTCCGGGAACGCCATTAAACGCAAGTCTAAATGTTAAAAAATATAATCTGTTAAAATTCTGGAACAATAAGGGTTGGTTAAATTCAAGTCCTGACGTTGCAGAAGAAGGACAAGCACTCATGGCTGAATATGGAAAAAATGCAGTCAGAGATACATTGAATGATATAAAGAACAACACGAACATGAAGACATCAGAAAAACTTGAAGCGATGGAAAAACTTGTAAAAGATTATTCAGATGTTATTTCTCCAGACATGAGTTTGCAGAAAGAACTCAATGCACAGAAAATGCAGTTAGAGTATGACCAAGCCTATCGTGAACCTTACAAGGAAAAAGTAGGAGAATATGCTTATTACGAAAAGAACGGAAAAAACCCTGCAAAACCTGTAAGTTATATGGCAGTTACTAAAGATGGAAATATGTCAGACGGTAAAATAGTGTATGACCCTGCGAAGTATGGTTTCCAACCAAACAACAAGATAACAACAAGCATGGTTGATTATATGCTTAATTCTTTAAGCAAGGAAAAAGTACGAGGATATATTGACCCTAATATGACTGACAAAGAACTTGCGTCTATTGTAAAGGGAACAGACCAGTACAAGATGTTAGAGAAACTTGCCAAGAACCCTAACTTGCAAAATGCGGCTAATGCGGTGAACAGAAAGAAGGAACTTGTGGATAGCGCATTAAATGAAAAGTATGTAAAAATGATACAGATGTATAACTTTTGGAATAAAATCTACTAGGAGGAAGCGATATGTTTGAAGCAAGTACCGGACAGGTAAATGACGCTTTGCAGATTAGAAAAGACGCTAATTATAACAACATGAGAAAGTCTCAAGAAAACAGAGTAAAACGCTTCCTTGATATGCAGAATGTTCTTGCAGGTAGTTTAGCGGGACCACAACAAGCAGTAAATAATGCAGAAAATTATCCGTCAACTTGGACAACAAACCCGGATGGCGGAGCAAACGGGCAGGTACAGTAGGATGATGAAAGAAGAAGATGTAAAGAAAGCGATAAATGAACTTGTCTCTCTTGGTGAAAAATATCGTGGAAAGTTCAACAGAAACTTGCGTCTTTATGAATACACAAGAAACTGTAACATAGACGATATTAAAGACGGTTCGACTATCGGATATTATTATCGTGGTTACGAAGAAACAAGTAGTGATGTTCAGCAGAACATTATCAAGAGTTGTATTGATACTCTTGTTTCAAAGATAGCCGCTCAAAAGGTAAGACCATTCTTCAACTCTGTTCATGGTAGTTTCAGAGATTTCCAAATCTGTAAACAAGCCCAGCAGTATTTTGACCTGCTCTATGATATGCAGAATGTAGGACAGACTGTAGACATGACTTTCAGAGATTGCTGTATCTTCTCTAAAGGTGTTATATGGTGTGACGAACTTGAAAAGAAAATCAAACGTGCGTTGCCTTTCAATGTCTACACAAGACCAAGTGAAGAAAGTTATGGTAAACTGACAAGAGTTTATTACAAACAGAAACAGTTACCGCTTACACTTCTCAATGAAAAATATAAATCAAAACTCAAAGGTATCAATGTTGAATATGTTGACGTGGGCTGGTACTACGATATTGTAAATCACATCAAGGCTGTTTATATTCAACAGAACAATCAGTTATTCATTGAGCCTTATGACAGACCTGAATTACCATTTGTCTTTATCCATTACAGTTGCCCTGTTTTAGGTTCAGACGCTACAAGCATTGTTGATTTGCTTTATGGTATTCAGATTGAAATTGATACAATCTTACAGAAAATCACAGAGGCTTCAAGATTAAATCCTGCGCTGACATTCTTTGTCCCAGAAGGAAGTCAGGTAAAGGTAAGTCAGTTGAATAACAGAGTAGGAAACGTTGTAACATACAGACCAACTCCGAACATGACGGGAAGTCCTGTAACAAGTGCTACTCCTGCTTTCATTGACGACCAATATTTACAGTTGTTGGATAACTTGAAAACAACTGCTTATGAGTTGACGGGTATTTCTAAACTGTCTGCTCAAAGTGCAAAGCCTGTAGGAATTGACAGCGGACTTGGATTGCGTACAATAACAAATATAGAGAGTGAGCGTTTTCAGACACAGTTCAATCAGGTAATCAGAATGTATGTTGATATTGCGAGGTGCTGTATTGAAGTATTCGACCCTAATGACGACATACTCCCTGAAAATCAGAAGCGTGTAAACTTAAAGTGGAAAGACATTGTAGCAGAGTACGAGAATATGAGTATTCAGTACAGTGGTGCAGACGCATTGAGCAAAGACCCTGCAACCAAACTTCAACAGTTACAAGTTCTTGCTCAAAGTGGTGTTATACCTACAGAAAAGATTGCACAACTTATGGAAATACCTGATTTGGAAAGTGGTTATTCTATGGCTAACAACAGTATGAACGCTGTTATGAGTGTCATTGACGATTGTATTATGAAGGACAAGTATGACATTCCTGACTATGTTCCGTTACCACTTTTACAGAGAGAAACGCTCAATACTTGTATGAGCCTGCGTGCTAGTGATTACGAAAAGAACGCAGAAGATATTGCAAAATTGATACAGTTGTATCAAAATATAATGGACAAAATGAATAATGCACAGGAGACTATGGCGGATATTCAGGAAGAGCAGAATATGCAAAACCAACCACCAGTAAATCCCGAAGCATTAGCACAACAGGGCGGTCAGGAGCAGGTAGAACTTGCAACTCCGCAGATAACAACAGAAGAAGGAGAATAGGAAACTATGGATGAAGAATTGTTGAACGAAATCAAAAGTCTGCGGGCAGAACTTGACGAACTCAAAGACCTTGTACACAAGGGAATTATTGAGCCAATCGAAAAGGACTACAACGACCGCAAGTACAAAGAGGCTACAGACCTTTGGACAGAGCGTTACAAGGACAAACTCGCTCCTTATGTAGACAAACTCAAGGCTACAGAAGGTGACGACTTCGACTTGATGAAAGCAAGTTATGACGCATGGAACGAAACAGACGCAGACAGTGACGAATGGGTAGACGCTCTCATTAAGAGCATTGAAGAAAGCCTTGAGCCACTTGCAAAAGCATTTGGAGTTCCTGCTGAAAACCTTAATGCGACTGTAGAAATCGAAAACGGTGAAGTTACAGACGTACAGGCAGATACAGAGCCAGAGGGCGAAAGCACAGAAGAAGGTGGCGAAGAAGTAGCAGAAGAAGAGACTACCGAAGAAGAGCCAGAACTTTCAGAAGAAGAGGCTTTCCAAAAAGATTTGGATGAAGCATATAACAAAATGAAAGAGAAGAGGTACTAGGCTTATGGCAAATAAGAATAAAGACGATACCTACGAAGTAGTCAACGATTTCTCCCTTGACGCAATCAAAGACAACTTTACTCCACCGGGAGCAAAAGATAAAATTGAAAAAGACGACAATATTGGTAAACGATTTAAGACAAAATTGGGGAAGTCCTATTCTATAAAAAAAGAAATAGACCCTGATACTTATGGTATTCACTGGGAAGACGATAATTCCCCTAGAGGTGAGGCTATATTAGACCGAATGGAAAAAAGCCTGCATAACGACTCTTTACGAACAGGGTATATTTCAGAACTCAAAGACGAAATCGACACCAACGATAACGGTAAAGTTGAAGTAGACGAAATGGCAGACTTCCAGAAGTCCCTTGACGATTATGCCGCTAAAAACAAAAAGGGCAGAGAAGACATCCCTGTAGGTTATAGGAGATAGTGCTTATGGCAGACGAAACAATGACACGCTCACAGGCAAGAGGGAACACTCTGAACTGGGCGAATAAAGCCGCAGGGAAACCACAATTAGACATAGATATTCCTGCCGAAGAACAGGGTGTTTATGATTTTATGGATAAGTATTACCCAAACTTTTCAGACGAACATAATAAAGTGGTATATGGGTATAACGACTTCTTAAATGATAAAACTTCAAACTATGGTGATAGGGTAGGGAAGTTTCACGATACGCACAAAGGCACAATGAGAAGCGAACTACAACGTATACACCCGGATTGGAATGACGAAATGCTCAATGATAATACAGAGAAAATGTATAACCGTTGGGTAACAAGCAAAGACGATGGAGTAACACCTGCACAAAATAAAGCGGCAAGTGTTATGAATTGGGAAGACGCTAAAGGTAAAATGGCAAAAGATGTTCAGGATGTCAGAAAATGGCAAATGGGACATCCAAGTTATAAAACACCCGAAAAACTTGCGGAAATATCTAAAGAATATTACGACCAAGAAAAAACAGACGCTTTAGGTCGTAAAAATGCTTTGCAGAATATTCAAAATACTGTAAAGGATACAGGAAAATCAGAAATGGACAGTTTCACTGATAGTCTTAATGACTATATGACTAAAAACAAAAAGGGTCGTGACGACATTCCTGTTACGACAAGGAGATAACTTATGAACTTAATGGCAAATCCAACAATTACAAAGTTTGCACAGAAAGTTGACGGTACTATTACCGAACTTAAACTTGGTCAAAAACAAGAAGACGCTTATGCACAGATTTACGACAAAGGTAAGGCAGACGGGCAGGCAGGCGTAAAACTTGAAAATAACCACACAGAAACCATTGACGTTTCTACCTACACAGAGCCTATTGTCATAGAGCCTGCAAGTGGTAAAGACGGAATGAAAAAGGTTACTATCACTCTGTCAAATATCCCAGAAGCAGGTGGTGGCGAATAAAACTTGACACTCTGTAAAGGGTGTTTTATTATGTTTACAGACTACCGTATGGTAGTTTTATATCAAACTATTTGTCGACCCGAAAGGTCGGCTCACGCTCCTTGTGGCGAAAATCACAAGGAAGGATACTACAGTGGCACTTAATGTATCTGACGCTATCAAGGCTATTTTGAAGACTTGGTACAAAGATGGTGTCGAGAACTTGCTTTTCCGCAACTCTCCTGTTGTAAAGAAAATCAAGAAAACTCGTGTTGAAGGTAAAGAACAGGCTTTCTCTGCTCTTTATTCAAGTGGTGGTGCTGTTGGTGCTAACTACACCAAAGCAAAGGCAAGAGCCGCAGTTACTTCTCGTAACGTTGAGTTTAAGGTAACACCGGGACAGTTGTTCTCTTGTTACTCTATGAACCAGCAGGAAGTTCAGGCTTCACTTTCAAAGAAAGGCGCTTACATGAAAGTTGCAGGCAACAAGATGTTTGCCGCCAATGAAAGTTTACGCAAGATGTTAGCCGGTGCTTTCTATGGCAACGGTCATGGTCTTATCGGTTCAGTTGCAATTACTGACGCTGTAACATGGACAGCCAATTCAGACCAGACTTTCACAGTGCAAGGCTCTTGTGCTATGAAACTTGCTGTAGGTATGGGCGTTGTTTTCACAGACGATGTTGGTGATGAAAGTGACAGTAAGGGACCAGTTGAAGTTACTGCTATCAACGGAAACTCTGTAACATTCAAGAATACAACTGCCGCCTCTATTTCTCTGTCAGCCTCTACAACATACTATATTTGTTATGAAGGCTCTACAGACTCAAGCGATAACCCATTACTCCCTATGGGACTTATGGGATGGTTGCCACACAAGGCAAATCGTACAGGTGACGGATGGACTACTTATATTGGCACAAGTTTCTTCGGCGTAAATCGTTCCGTAAACGTTGAGGCTTTGGCAGGTAATTACTACAAGCCAGCCGCAAGTGAAGACGCATTTAAGACAGTTGAGGAACTTATCCGCAGATGTCGTAGATATGGCTCACAGGCTAACATGATTGTAATGAATGACGCAGACTGGAAGACAGTAGCACAGTCTACTTCTCTCACAAACGCATACGTTACAAACTACGGGGACAAGAAGGTTAAGCAGACAAAGGGTACATCTGCCCTTAACTTCGCTTTCTCTACTTCTTGGATTGAAAACGTTTATGATGACCCATATTGTCCAGAGGGCTTGTTCTATGTTCTCGACCTTGACACAATCGAACTTTGGACATACACAAATGTTGAGAAGTTTGACAATGACGGTGTTGCAGGAAACGAACCGGGCAAACCTGAAATCCCAGATGTTGACGGTGACGAAAAACACGAAATGGGACTTATCTTTGACGATATTCTCAACGTACAGCCGGGTGCAGGTTCAGACAACGGACCAGATGTTCTCGTAAGCCTTTCAGTTTACGGTTCATTCGTTGTACTCAACCCATCTGTAAACGGTGTAGGTGTATTCTACAACCAGACACCACTTGGTGCGTAGTCAATAAGAATTAAATTGCAAAGAGCCACTCTTTCACAAAAAAGGGTGGCTTTTTTTTATAAAAGTGCTATTATATAAAAAGGGTGGTAAGGTATGGAAATAGGCGTAATTGCAACTGCATTAGGACTAGTAGGAACTCTTATCGGGTACGGGGTTTGGGTAGGTAAAATCTCACAGAGAGTTTCAGACGTTGAAAAGAAACAGACAAAGTTGGAGAGCAGGATTGAAGAAAAGTTGGATGTCCTGACTGCGAGCATTTATGAGACCAACTTGAAGATAGAAGGAATAACAAAGGACATCCAGTATTTAAGGGAAAAGAATAAATGATAGCATTATTCAAATCACGCAAAAGTGCGATTGTTTTAATTGGTCTTGGACTTCTCTTTGCTTTATCAGTTATCAATGATTATGACGTTACAAAAGAAATTGTTACCTTGATAGGTTTATATATAACAGGCAACGTTGCGCAGAAGGCAACGAGAAAAGAGGTAGAAGAATGAAAAACGGTGTTTTAAGATTTATACCTTTGCAGGCTGACTTGTGCCTTAACAAGCAGAAAGTTGACATTGAAGATTTCAAGGGGTGGCAGAAATGTAATGCTCCTGTTTATGGGGACTGTTTAAGTCCGTTATATAAAAAGAATGATACGCACCATGATATTTATATCGGGAATGATACATACGATTGGATAACTGGTACTTTCAAAAAAAATGGAGTTACTGTATGGGAAACAGGAACTCTAAACAAAATAAAGAAAAGAAAGATAAATGAAAAATATGACGCTCTTGCTCTTGCAGAAGCGTCAGGCTCTATTGTTAAGACGTTTGTAAGAATTACGTCTACCAACTCTTTTTCATATTCCATAAATGGTTCAGCAGTTGCTACGGAGACTATTGCAAATGGAATACAGATTGTAGCCACAAAAGCGTTTGCAGATACTACTAACAGTCTGTATGGTATCGTTGTTATGTATCTTCACAGTAGCGGTAAATATGGCTATTGCATTAAATATTTAGACAATGAGACACTACATTCTTTCTATGGCTCTGGCGAAACTCCTACCTTGTGGGATGACTTCGAGGTGGTAAGTCCTTTGATACAGGTAGGAAAGATTGCAAGGGCAAGTGGAGCAACGGGAAAGTTCATTGTATCTTTTTTTGGAACAAGCGGCGCAAACTTATCAAGCACAGACGTAAGGAATGTTTATGTAGACGGAGAACATTTATATGACAGTCCTTTATTCAAAGATGTATCTTTGTATCCAACTCTTTATGGAACTTATACAAAGGACTGCGATATAAGAGTAAATGTTCAGACATACGCTGTTTTGAGACAGACAAGCGGTACAAGTTCAGGCAACTACAAGACAGGTTGTGTGCAAGAATTGTTGATAGAAGTTGGGTCACATCCTCAATCAATGACAGTTTCTTTAATGAAGGGGGATGGCTCTGTTTTAGAGAGTTTTGTATTCCCTGCAAGCGAAAGAAATGTCGTATATAAAAGGACTATCGCATATTATACAGGGGTAGAAACTGCAACTTCTCCAACACTTTCAGGTGCTAGCAATTATTACAAACTTGAAATAACAGGAACATCAGAAACTCCTATAACTTATGAAAACGCAGGAAGTGGTCTTATATCAAAATACAGTTCAGATATAAGTACATCTACAAACCTTTACATTCTTCCTGCTTATCAGCAGTCAAAGATAAAGCAGTTCTATGTAAAAGTACAATACAATGAATTGAGCAACCCGAATGATACAGAGGCTCCGTCTTACAATACACAAAGAGAAATCAGTTTCAGTGAAAACGGAATTACTCTTGGAAACTTCTGTAAGATGGGTGTTGGAGATTTACCGAACTGGGCTGACGCAAGTGAGTTTATTACTTATGCAAAATCGTCTGCAAGTTATGTTACAGGTTCTAATGTTTCTAACCCGCCTATTCCACAGATAAATCCATTCTATACCCTTTCTTTTGGATTTCAGACAGGAGAAAGATATGGTGTTAGTTTTGACTTTTCAAATGTTGTGTGGAAGATTAAAGGTTACCCTAATGCAAGTTCTCAAGGAGTACAATATTATGTCGTTATCCCTGACAGTGCTTATTATGAAATATATATCTGGTACAAGAAGCAGTATACTGATACAGCGCTGAAAGAAGTTGACTGTGTATTTGATGACGGACATTTATATTGTGTAGGAGCATTAAGTTCAGATAATCAGACACCTTTACCAAAACAACTTCTCGCTTTATCGGGAACATTTAATTCTTATGACAGTGAAACAAACATGATAAGTTATACGTCAGATACGGTTATGTCTATTGCTTATGACGAAGACGAAAACGTATACCCTAAATATTTTGAAGGTATGAATATAAGCATTAACAACTATTATCTGCGTATTGCTTATCTGTTTAAGGCTAACATTGAAGACGAGGATGTAATAAACATTGTCGTAGATAATCTTGCAATAGCCAACGGGGATATCCCTACACATCTTCTTGGTGGAGTTCAGCAGGGAACAAATGCTAACTTACAGGGTGGAGTATATAACTGTCCTGCGACACAACAGCAAGACGGATGGCGTATTCTTTTCAACAATAACATGATTTCCAACGTGGCTTGTTATGAAAAGAAAGAGTATATAGGCTCTATTCTTGCAGACTGGTTTACGATTGATACGGATTTCTGCATAGCCTTCACAAAGAACGTGTTGTATTACAAAGACAACAATGGGGTTATATGGGAAGTCAGTCTTGTTGCAAGTGGACAGGACTGGAACTACAGATTTGTAGAAGACAGATACATTGTATTTAATACAACTAAATATTTTAATTGTTATGACACAAAGACCGGACAGCAGAGACACTGGGGAAGTGATTATAACAATCGTATCATGTATGGTTATGGGTTCAGGTCATACTCTAATGACGCCTTATTCAAAGACCTTCTTACAAAAGAGCGTTTCAGAGGCTTGATGATTACCTCACAGAACGCAAACTATGAAATGACAAAGGACATGATAACGGGACTAACTTTAGGTGCTATTTCTTATGAAGGAGTGCTTAAAGATTACTTTACATTCTTCTCTTGTGACGTGCCTTTCGGTGCGATAGAGAGTATTGACCTTTATCGTGGAGACAACGACAGCACTTCTGCATTGTATGTATGTTCTTACAGAAACTCTATCAAGTTTATAAACAACGACTTGGTAAATCCGTATGCAGTATATCCTATATCAGAGAACGGGGATATTCAGTATAACCCGAATATGTTTACGGAGTTTATCAAGAGTTATAACAACAAGGATATGGTTATTTCAGACGGAATAGCCTATCGTCTTGTATACTTCAACAATGTTATTCCTGTCATGGCTTATTATATGCTTGACGGGGTTGAAGAACTTATCGGTGCTTTTGTATTGCAGACAAGTTATTATGGTGTATCAGAAAATAGACTATATCAAATGAATTATAGCAACGGAGTTGGAGTTGAAGTAGTTGCAGATATTACCAACATGGAATATTTGGGTGCTTTGCCAAGTCAGGCTTTATTCTGGTCTGCTCAAAACAGAGCCATATACTCATTCAAGGGCAACTGTATAATGACGCTTATGCAGTACGCAAATGAACTGACGGGAATATATGGCAAGTGGTATAACCCTGCTACACAGGAACTCTTCTTGGATACAAATATCGGTATTCTTGTATTCAGCGATTTGGGAACATACTGTTTAGAGTGGTCGTCAGAAACAAACACTGCTTCTATCAAGGATATATTCTTCTTCAAAGACAGGTTTGTTGTAAACTTTATCAATGATACTGTAAAGTCATATTTCTACTCATACAATAAACTTACAGGGTATACTTCAAACGGTATTTATATCTTTACAAAATACTATGGTAACGGGCTTGTGCCTATCACTGTAAACAATATCTATGTACGTCTTTATAATCAAAGTGAAGCAAACGCAGAAGGAGCAATTACCTTCAAGGGACATACGATTACGGATATTGGAACAGAGACAGACGAAAAGACTGTTCTTATCGGTGGAGAGGATGACCCTACTGCTAACCCACCTGTAGTTGCGGGAGAAGAGTGGGATAGTCCTACAGACACAATGCTTGTAAAGTATTCACCACAGTATAACAGGGGACTTGGATTTGCTCTTGAAATAGTATCCACATTCCCTATAATTGATATAAAGTTTGACTATGTAGAAAACGGAAGTATTGAAAGCCAGATTGCTCATGTAAACATATAAGGGGAACAGCATGGTACTTATAAACAATCTAACGATAGACGAAATAAATGCGGCTTTATTGCACTTGCAGAGAGCAAGAACCGAAGTTGTCGGTGGAACAAAAGGTTCTACCGTACAGAACATCACAATAAGCAATAAGGGTGGTGGAAGCACAGTTGACTATGCTCCTACCATTACTGCATTGTCAAATCGTATAGACAAAAATACAGACGACATAGAAAGCGTTGAAGACGAGATAGACAAAATACAGGAAACACTTGAGCAGTTATCAGACAATGGTATTTCAAGCATGACCTTCGACCCTGTGACAAGACAACTGCAAATCAATACTCAAGACGGAGAAGTGTACTCATGCGATATTACGTCAGAGAATATAACGCTTAATTTTGACGCAACTACAAACAAACTTACGTTAGAAATGGGAGAGCAGTATCAGGAAGTAACACTCCCATACATCAATGCGAATGAAAAGGGAAGTGCAAACGGAGTTGCAACTCTTGACAGCAGTGGTCGTGTACCATATTCACAGTTGCCTGAAAGTGCTATGGAGTTTTTAGGAAACTGGAACGCTTCAACTAATACTCCACACCTTCAAGACGGAACGGGAGATAACGGTGATTTTTATGTCTGTAATGTAGGTGGAACTGTTACTTTTGGCACAGGAAATACACAGACTTTTGTTCCTAACGACAGAGTTATATACAATGGAGCAAGTTCACAGTGGGTAAAATTACCTGCGGGGCAGGTATCTTCTGTCAATGGAATGAGTGGTGACGTAACGCTTGACGCGGATGACATAGAATATTCTACAGGTGTTACGGTGAAACAGAAGATAGACGCAAATGCGCCTGTTCAGGCAGATTGGACACAGACAAACTCTTCTTCAAAAGATTTTATCAAGAACAAAATCCCTATTTGGATAACAGACGGAAGTGCAGACGATAATATGTCGCCTGTAGATGTTGTTCAAGCAGGGAATACACGCCCTGTAACGAGTGGTGGAGTGGCAAATGCTTTATCAGGAAAAGTAAATACTAATACTTATACAGACACCGATTTGAATACTCTAATTGACACAGGTTTTTATTCTGTAAAATACGCTAATCAAACTTGGAATAATCTAAATTTTCCTGTAGAACATTATGGAACTGTTTTAGTTGGAACAACAGTCTCGTCTACGAGTAATTTAATGCAAATGTTTATGGCTGACGATGGACAATTAGTTTATGTGAGAAATCGTACTACAAATATATGGTCTGCGTGGGTAAAGGTTACAACAGACATAGATATTATTAATCAGAAATATATTGGTGAACTAGACGCTCTTGATACAGTAGGTTGGTATAAGATAGCAGAAGTAGGGCAAAGAAATTATGGTTTTGAACTTACTATCGAAATAGCCACTTCTTATTATTATCAAGTGTCTTGTTCGCACAAGATAACTTTATGTTACGGTTACACGACTTGCAAAGTTTTTGATTTCGCCAATGACGTAAGTTCTGTTATTGACAAAGTAAGAGTTTGTTGGACAAGTCAAAATGCAGATAGGGTTGCTATTTATATTCACTATAATGCTTCGTATATAAATGCAGTAATGTGGCGTATGAGCGGCACTATGACTAGAATTACCCCTTATAAATTAGAACCAAGTAGTCAAACTTGGGCGGGGTTTGTGGAGTCCAAACTTGGAACAAACGGATTTTATATAGACGGAACAAAAATAGGATAACTAGTAATTTTTGACACGAAACAAAAAAAAGGATAAGATAAACTTGTGGCAGACATAAGAATTATAAACGAATACGGAGAAATAGAAGTATATCCTCTCTTATCAAATAGTGCTAATGGTGTTATAAACTATGGCACTGGTCCTAGTGATTTAACAAACCATCTTCGTAAATGTGCTACTTATGACGGAACTTTAAGAGCAACAAACGATGATGGTACGATTTCTTTTCAACGCACAAAGACTTGTCCAACGTGTAACACTTGTGACATGTGTAATAACTGTCAGGAAGGTCATTCCTGTTCTTCATGCAATTCTTCTTGTCAAGGTTGTAATAGTTGCCAGTCATGTAATACAAGTTGTCAAACATGTAACACTTGTGACATGTGTAATACATCATGTCAGTCAGGTAATGAATGTCAAAAATGTAATATTTCTTGCAATGGTGTAGGTGGTTGTAATACATGTTATTCTTGTAATTCTATTACTTGTAATCGTTGCGTAGGTTGTCATTCCTGTGTAAGTTGCCAGTCTTGTGTAGATTGCAATAGATGTTATGATTGTTACGGTTGTACTTTATGCAACGAAGGTTATCAAGGAACATGTACATCTTGCAACGAGGGTTGTTATTCTTGTGTAAGTTGTCAAAAATGCAACACTGCTTGTAATTTATGTAATGATTGTGAACAGTGTGATACTGCTTGTGACATGTGTGTAACTTGTCAGAGGTGTAATACTTCGTGTAATGGTTGCGTATCTTGTAATGAGTGTAATGCTGGTTGTAATCGTGTTGACCATTGTGTAATGTGTTACACATTTTGTGATACACCTGCGTGTAATAGTTGTGATGTCGCATTTAATCCTGATTGCGAAACATGTAACAGTTGCTTAAGTGGAGACCATTGCAAGGCGGCTTGTGATTATTGTCAAACATGTGACGCCGGATGTCAAGTTAGATATGGTTGTTCTCATTGTTGGTCAGCATGTTGGTTTTGCCAATCAGGTTGTTGGGGGGGAGACCAGTGCGTAGGTTGTGATACAGGGTGTAATGTAACATGTAATGTATGTGACGCTTGTTATACGGGATGTGACGCAACATGTGATAATAGATATGGTTGTGTATCATGTAATATATTCTGTCAGTCTTGTGATGAATGTGTTTCATGTGACACTATATGCGATGGTGGTTGCTGGACATGTCAACATTGTAACGTTGTATGTTATACAACATGTAATTCATGTCAGTTTTGTGATGGTGGTTGCGAAACATGTAATACATGTCAGTCTTGCAATGTTTCTTGCAATGAATGTAATACATGTCAGAAATGTAATACTTCTTGCAATGAATGTAATACATGTCAGAAATGTAATACCGTATGTAATGAATGTGTATCCTGTCAAAAATGTAATACTGCGTGTGACGAATGCAATTTATGTCTGACAGTTGTTGGTGGTGGATGTGAAGCAACAGACCAGTATTGTACTCGTTGTAATTCTACATGTTATACATGTAATAGAGAACTAGCGTGTTCGTCAACATGTAACTTATGTCAAGGTTGTTACAGGTGTCAAAGTAGTAATTATTGTGCAAATGGTTGTACTTCATGTGTTTCCTCTTGTTATGTCATGTGTGTATCTTGTCAGCAATGTAATACTAATTGTCAGGGGTGTTTCTCATGTCAGAGTTGTAATACTGCATGTCAGGGTTGCGTATCATGTCAGTCATGTAATACAACATGTAACGGTTGTGACGAGTGTAATAATTGCGATGAGTGTCAGACAAGAGATGGTTGTACGGAATGTGATGTAGGTTGCTATAATTATTATGCAACCCAAAACGAGATAGCGTGTGGAAACGCTACTCGCTTCGGCTATCCGGGAATTACTCAAAACCCATAATTCTTTACGCAGAACACAGGCTCTTTATTTTGATTTTCTTTACACTTGCATTGATGGTTTTGTTGAGCCATCTGTTCAAGTGCTTTTTTACATTCAAAGAACTGGAACAACTCTTCCAGAGTTTCAGCCCAGTAATAATGCCATTCACACTTATCTCTGAAAGGCTCACTTCCACATGGATGACATTCTGAAAGGTTTTTATATCTGCAATCTTTACAGTATTCAGGTTGTTTACAAGAAGGATGTAATACATGGTGGTCGCTGTCAATGAGATTACATTCACAGTATTTACCCTTCGTATCAATGGCAAAGTTGGTTTTGTTTACACCTGTCTGAAAACCTACACAAGAGCCTGATACTTCGCCTTCTTTCAACATTCTGTAACGCTCTGCCTGTCCTGCAATATATCCATAGTAAGGTCTGTACATAGGGTCGTCTTTTACGCCCGGTGTATACAAGATAAATACAAGTTTTCTGAACTCATGGAAATGTTCCTGTAAAGTCTTACCTGTAAAACAGAGGTCGCCAATGACTTCACCTTTTTTTATCTGCGGGTTATCATCGAACATCCACTTTTTATCTATCGGAGCAGTACCGTCATAGATGTGATTAAGTTTAATCGTGATATTTGCTTCCATGATGTCAAAGTCTTTACGCCACTTGTTGAAGTAATCAATGTTTGCAAAATAAGAAGGGTTGCGTTGAGATAAGGCGGCGTTTATCCAGTCAAGGTTGCCTTTTTTAGCCAACTCTGCGATGTTGTCTTTTGTTTTATCCCAATAAAGAGGGTCGATAATACCTGTTCTTACCCACTGTCCAAGACCGTCATGGGATAACTGATAGCCTATATGATGTTCAAGCAGATAATCAACAACGTCTCTGTCCTGCAACTCAAGACCATTACCTGACGTGTGAAGTTTAATCTGGCGGAACTCCTTTAATTCATTTTCACAGAACTCAACAACTTTTTTGAAAGGTTCAAAGTTTTCTACAGGGTTGCCTCCCCATATATCAACAGAAAGCATTGTGCCATCCTGTTTTTTACCCTGTTCAAGAGTGTCTTTTGTATATTCAAGGATACGTTCTTTCAGTTTATCAGGATAGAACTTGAAAGAGTTTTCATTATCCTTTCCTCTGTAGTCCATGCTTTTAGCCGCAGAGCAATAAAGACACGCCCCGCTACATTTATGGATACCGTTCATAACAATAGAGATACTTGCATTATTCATAGTATTCCCCCTTTCATAGATAAGATTAGTTATGTTGATTATACCACACAATATGATATAATCAAGAGCAGGGGGAACTTATGAATGAAACACAGAAGAAAATTATTATTGTTTTGTGTATGTTTATGTTTCTTGCCATGCTTCTTGCACAGTCAATCGTCTGTAACAGAGAAGTTAGACGAGCAGATATTCAGATTGACACTCTTGAGCGAGAACTGGCTACTTCAAGAGAACGAGTTGCTGATACTCAAAGAGAACTTGAAGACAGCAGAAACACAATTAGACAGTGCCACAATTCAGTTGAGCGAATTGCAGAAAACACTAGAGAACAGTCAGCAGAGTTGTCAGATATTATCCGAGAACTTACAACAATCAGAGAAGAAATTAAAGTTATGGAAAACGCTCTCAATTTCTTTTATATCAAGCACAGTCTTAACGACAACGCTCCTGCTAGTAATGACGAGGTGACAGAATGAAAAAAGGTATTCAAAGTGCATTGGAAAAAATCGGCAAATACGGGTGCGGTTTTTTGTGTCTGTGTCATGCTATGAAAGTCCCGGACAGCGAGTTTTTGTATACTTACTACAAGGCAATCGAGTTGGGTCTTATGAATGACGAATGTTATGTCAATGATTGGGGCAAGTTGGCTTCATGGTTAGCACCTGATTGGGAGACATACAGATGTGAAAAGTCAAACCTTAAAGACAAGAAAGCGGCTTTTTCTATTGAGTATTGGTACAACCCTAGAACAAAATTACACCATTTTAAGTTGAAGGATTGGGACCCGCTAGAGAATAGCGTTACGGTAAAAGAAGGAATGATAGAGAGTTACAGAAACTTCTATCTTGTATAAAAAAAAGACCCGCTACGAAGACTACACAACGTAACGGGTCAGACATTAAAAGAAATACCCTATTGAATATTATATTCCTTCATTTCTTCCGGGTCAAGTCCTTTAATCGTAGGAACTTTTATAAGACAGTCTTTAGGAACTACACCTTCATACCAGTCAGGATGTTTTCTCTTGCGTTGAACAAGAGTATTATACTTGCAAACATCTCCTGCAACCGGGTCTCTGCATGAGCGTGCATTGAAGTAGGCGATTTTCTGCATTCTTATAGTCCTGTTTGCTTCATAATATCTTCTATCGCTCTCACGTTTCTTTTCCAAGTAGTCCGGGTGAGTTTCCTTGTACTTTTCTACATACGCCTTCTGCTTTGCTTTTACTTCCGGGCGTCTGTATCTGCACCTTCTTAAAAAGTTTTTATATGCTCTATCCATAACCGTTTTACTCCTATTCAAAATCCCATGAGTAGAAAAATATATCATACTCTTCTGCTCTGTAACATACCACGAAAGAATTATCAATGTTTATCATAACCACATAAATCCCTACATCATCAGTACGTTTTTCTGTTTTTCTAACAACTACATTGTAGGCGGATAAATCAAAATCTTTTTTATCCTGTCCCAGCAACTCCGCAACTTCACTATTATCTTGACAGATATAATAGTTAGTCATCCCGTCATCCCTTCCTATGTATGTAGTATTATAAACAAAATACTTCATAAACAAAAAGAAAAGAATAAGTGCCAATATTTTTTGTATACCGCTTCTATCTCTCATAACATTTACCCCCGTACCGTTATGTTTAATAAAGTTTCACCTTTTCTATTGCATATATTCATACTTGTCATGTCCTTTTCAAGTATGACTTCACCGTTTTTTATGTCAGAACCTTCTTCAAGGTAGTCTATGACAACTCTTTTTATCCCGGCTTTTTTGATTGCTTTTTTAATGTCCATGAGGAACTTGTAATAGCGTTTCACTTCATTGTCAGGGACATTTTTTTTTAGGATAAAACCTTCAACCTCTCCACCTATAATGTTTTTTAGATAGTCCATTCTTCCACCTCCATGACTATTAAAATATGCGCTATAAAGCGTGTTTTATATACCAATAATGATATAACACTATCTTGCCCTATAGACCCCCGATTTTTTCAATCCTAGAGGCATTATAGGGCATTTTTTAAGAGACTACAATAAACTTTTTTAGTGATTTTTAATGTTTTATATGGATATTGTAGAAAAGTCTGTCATTATGTCCGTTATATAAGGCTTGTCTATCAACTCTTCTAGTATATCTTCAAGAGACCAAGCGCCGGGCAATCTGTCCATAACGCTATTGATTGCCGCTCTTGTCTTTTCTTCATTGAAAGTCTTAATGATACATAAAATGTCATCAGTTTCATTGTCAGTTATTAAAATTGTTTTACCATTCATAATGCTATATCTCCTATTTCTTCATAACGATTATCAGCGGCACGTTGTAAAGTTTTAATATCCCAATCTTCCCAGAACTTATGCTCATAATATCCAATAAGATTTTTTACATCTTCCCAAAATGTTTTTTTGTCATTAAGTTTTTTAATACCCGCAAGAGCCTCGCCTAAAGTTATATCATTCATAATGCTATACCTCCATAATTCAATAGCAATATATAAAAACCGCCTCCACCTTTTACAGTGGAGACAGTCCGGGAGAAATCCCTAGTGAGAAAATATATGTTAAAACTTATTTAATTATATTTACACTTGAAATAGTTATGGCAAGCATAACAATAACTACCATCATTATCCACAGTTAGAGGACAATTAGTTGAACTAAACTCATATTGTCTTTTATTGCGGTTATAATACTTTGCATATTCGTCATATTTTGAAAAGTAGTTACCCTGCTTTTTTCTGTCCGTACTGTAATAGTATCCATAGTCATCCTCTTGCCACCATTTTGTATAAGTAAACTTTTTATATGAATATGAGTTGTTAGAATAAAAACATCCCTTGTCCTGTTCCCATCCGCTACCAAGCAATTCACAATGACAATTCTTATCCAATATGGCAAGCCTACATCTTCCCATTAAGCGCTCTATGAGTTGTTTAGTCCGGGCGTTCTTATACCAATCATAAGATTGAATAATGAGCGCCAAATAGTCAGTAATAAATTTCATGGTGTCGCTATAGTCTTTAGAACCGTCACTAGTCAATTGAATAATTCCATTGTGAGCCACGCCGATATTACAAGCGGTCTTTAATTTTTTCAAGTTGTCCATTTTAGTAGACAATGGAAACGGATGTGTCATAGTAGGCTGATATCCTTGCGTTGCAATTCTAAAGTGCATGACATAAGGAACATTGTCTCCCGTAATTTTACGGGCATAATTAAGTGCCTCATAAAAACTTTCATAAGTTGTAAACCCTTTACGAATGTACAACTTGTCATTATGTACATACATAAAGCCCGCCCCGTCAGGGTTATTTTCATAGCAATTTTTCAAAATAGTTTCACTAGGAAACGCCACGTTATAAGGTTTAAATGCAATTACACACATAATATTTAATCTCCATAAGTTTAATTTAATTTTACTCTCTCCGATTGTCCGGGTTTAGTGTCTCTCTACCAAATCAGTCTCCCAAGCAATAGAAGGGAACAATGCAAGCATGGTAGACTTGAAGGCGTCACGTTTATAGATATATTTTGCGGTTGTCTCTTTAATTCCACTTAACCATGAAACCAAATCATTGCTACAAATCTTGTCTACGCTGATACGTTTCGCATTTTTAGTGAGAGTTATAACCAAATCAATCCAACTAAAGAATGACCAAGCGTTTAGAGTACCACGACCAAGTCTATATTCAAACGTTGCTTTATTGCGGTTATTCAAGGCATTACCATGACCGCCATCCCCTTTTGCATATTTACGCCACATATTATATTTTTTCTCAACAGTGTCACTGTCACGAAGTCCCAAGATACTATTTTTTCCACAGTATCCGAAATATGAGCGGCGTGAAACCTTAACCAACTCTTCCCAATTTTCGTCAAAAAAGGTGTACACTTTCGCAATTGCCCGGTCCTGCTCTTCTTCCGTTTTTCCAAACATAAGGCGTGAAACGTGAACATGAAGCCCACAGTGTCCACCGTCATGAGAATAATAACCTTGAGCGGCGAGGAATTTTAACATAGTCTCCCATTTTTGAGTTTTATCCCAAAAATCCTTGATAGTATGAGGCATTGAGATTATCTCAAACCCTTCTTCAACAGACCCATCCCAAGCATAGCGCAATTCGTGAGTATCAAACCCACAACGCTCTATTATTTCACTTGCAATTTTATTATGACCGTTACGGGTGTTTCCGCTGTTCTCAATTTCCAACTCAAACCCAAGCCCGGCGAAGTTGTCCTCACTTGCCCCGTAATAAAAGACTTTTTGATGGTGACTCTCGCAATAATCTTGTATAGGGTGATTTTTTATATAGTCATCGTGACACCATATACACATATCGCTTCCATAATAATCATCGCTATTTTCAATGTAACAATGGCAAGTTTCACAATAATAGTAATTATCGTAAAATTCGCGCGGCGCTCTCATGCGTGTTATAGTCCCGTCATGATGTTTGAATTGAATATTTTGAAAATACGGCTTAAAGTATTTTTCACCTTCAAACTCTTCAACCAAGTCAGGCACAGTGTATCTACTATTATGAATAAGAACAACTTTTTCAATAGGAAACGGGCGGTTGATTGCATACAATGATACATATTTTGGAGATAACCCAAGATTAGAGAGACCCTGCCCAATAATCATTTCTTCAAGGGTACACCATGCAATTCTAGCGCCATCCCTGCAATTGATATAACATTTAATATCGCTTGCCCCTTCATAATTACAAGTGACAATTCCGCTCTCATCGTCATAATTGACAGAAGTTTCCAAGTCATGATTATGACCAGTTTCATCCATCCAATTAACATAAACTGCTTTTTCTTTTAACATAAAAACCTCACTTTCCCGGTTGTTTAATGTCATCCGGGCATGACATAAAATTAAAATGTGTGGACAACTACGTTGTCTTTTTTTATATATCTACCATCCTGCAAGATAACACTTAAACAAGTATTATCTTTAAGACAATAAACCCGATTAAATAAAGTATCACTAGCAGATCGGAAGAGCGGTTCAGCAGGAATGCCGAGACCGATAT
>ERZ809472.121-NODE-121-length-21319-cov-11.731283_pt1 | contig 21319 bp, 20 predicted proteins | sample MGYA00521274_ERZ809472 | MGnify/ENA primary metagenome ERZ809472 (study PRJEB31581, sample SAMEA3312791) | metagenome | study: EMG produced TPA metagenomics assembly of the PRJEB8939 data set (Metagenomic analyses of Rumen microbiomes reveals... | reverse complement strand
TCAGTTTATCGCCGCCGATTTGACCATGACGGGCCTGATATGCGGACGGGGCAAGAAAGGCCAGCAAGCTCATAGCCCAGGGCAGCGCCCTGGGTATGTCGGGCAGACAACCTACGCCCTAAGGGCAAAAGCATTGCTTCTATATAAGGCTTTTGCCCTTTCTTTAACCCACCGAGATGTGTATAAAGATAAGTTGATGGGAGGGGCAGGGGTAGGGTCAGTAATCCCCTTGGGTAGCGTTCCTCGTAAACGTAACGACACAATAGACAACGTCCTCCTCGTCGCCGGTGATGTTTGTGTTGAAGATTTTCTGCCAAAAGTTTTGCGTTTCCAGCTTTTTTGTTTACTTTTGCAGCCATAGACTTAAAACTAATACAATTATGAAAACACTGATTGACCGTATTATCCAGGATGGTCGCTGTTTAGACGGTGGCATACTGAAAGTGGACCGGTTTATTAACCACCAAATGGATCCCTACCTGATGAAGCAAGTGGCCGTAGAGTTTATGAACCGCTTCGCCAGCGCAAAGCCCACGAAGATTCTGACCGTAGAGGCTTCGGGCATCGCGCCGGCGGTGATGCTGGGCTATCTCATGGAACTGCCCGTAGTTTTCGCCAAGAAGAAACAACCGGCGACGATGAGCAACTTCTATGCGACAAAGGTGCGCTCGTTTACCAAGCAAAGAGACTACACGCTTATCGTCAGCCGTGAGTATCTCTCTGACGAAGACCGCGTGTTGTTCATCGACGACTTCCTGGCCTTCGGCAATGCAGGGTTGGGCATCTTAGATCTCTGCCAACAGGCAAGTGCCGAGATTGTAGGCATGGGATTCATCATTGAGAAGGCGTTCCAGAACGGTCGTCAGATACTGACGGATGCAGGCGTCAAGCACATTGAGTCGCTGGCCGTCATTGAGTCGCTGGAGAACAACCAGGTTAAGCTGAAAGATGTCAAGACCAGGAAGGTCAATATCTATGAGGAGGCCAACCGCTGTCTGCTTTGCCAGGACGCGCCTTGCACCAAAGCCTGCAAGACGGGCGATCCTGCACGTGCCATCCGTGCCATCCGCTTCGATAACCACAAACCCGCTCTGCGCTGGGTGAAGAACTGTAGCGACGGCGACCTGGAGCGGGCAGAGCAAGCCTGCATCCACTACAACTGGCCTATCCGCATCAAGGAGATCATGCACAGCATCAGTAAGGACGACGTGGACCTTCAGTGGGCAATGGTTAATGGTCAGTGGTCAATAGCCAATGGCCCTTCGCTCGGCATCACGTTCTGCGGCATACGCTGCGAGAATCCGTTCTTCTTGGCCTCGTCGGCTGTGTGTACCAACTACGAGATGGTGGCGAATGCCTTCGATGCCGGCTGGGCAGGTGTATTCTATAAGACCATCTGCATGCAGGAGATAAAAGAAGTCTCTCCACGTTTCGATGCCATGCACAGCAATGGCATCCACGGTGAATTCTACGGTTTCCGCAACATGGAACAGCTCAGCGAGAATCCCGTGGAGATGGACTTTGACATCCTGCGCCGGCTGAAACAGAACTATCCCACGAAGGTGGTGGTGGCCTCCATCATGGGTCAGACTGAAGAGGAGTGGATGATGCTGGCAAAGATGGCCGAGGAGGCAGGTTGCGATGCCGTGGAGCTGAACTTCTCATGTCCTCAGATGACACACGAGGGCATGGGTAGCGACGTAGGCCAGAGTCCTAAGCTGGTGAAGGCCTATACAGACTGTGTGAAAAGAAGTGTGAAGATTCCCGTCATTCCGAAGATGACGCCCAACATCACCCATATTGCCGAACCCGCCGCAGCCTGTGTGGAGGCTGGTGCCGATGCTATCTCGGCCATCAACACCATTAAGTCTGTAACGATGGACGTCGACGCAGAGGTGGCCGGACAGCGTACCATCTCCGGCTATTCCGGTCGAGCCGTACGGCCCATTGCCCTGCGGCATATCCTGGAACTGGCTCAGATGCCAGAAAAGGTTGAACTGAGCGGCATCGGCGGTATCGAGACGTGGCGTGATGCCTTGGAGTTTATCCAGCTGGGGTGCAGCAACGTGCAGGTGTGTACTGCCGTCATGCAGTATGGCTATCGCATTGTCGACGACCTCATTCTCGGACTCCAGCGATACATGATTAAGCGCGGTATCACGGAACTCAGCCAGCTTGTAGGCGAACAGATTCCAAAATTCCTGAACCCCGATAACCTGGACCGCAAGACCATCATCTATCCCAAGTTTAACCCAGAACTGTGCGTTGGATGCGGACGCTGTCAGGTGTCGTGCAATGACGGTGGTCATCAGGCCATTGTATTCGATCACGAAACCCGCCGACCACGGCTTGTCGGAACCAAATGCGTTGGCTGCCATCTCTGCCGACTCGTATGTCCTGCGGGAGCCATCGGAACTACCAAACGCATCAATAAGAAATAGGAAAATACGAACCCCCATCTTTCGCAAGATAGAAAGATGGGGGTTCGTATGCCTAACGACTTTATATCAGATGTTATACAGAAGCCAAGCCAGATAGGCTGCATAGCCAAGGGTGAGGACGGCTCCTTCCCAGCGCTCCACCGTGAGCTTGGTGAAGGAAAAAAGCCATAGCAGCAGCACCGACAAGAGCATCACAACCATGTCAACGAGGGTAATACCTTCTATCTGCATGGGGCAGATGGTGGCAGTAAGACCGAGAATGAGCAGGATGTTGAAAACATTTGAGCCGATGACGTTGCCGATGGCAATGGCCGACTGTCCCTTTCGTGCTGCCACAACGCTGGTGGCCAGTTCAGGCAGGGAGGTGCCACCAGCCACGATGGTCAAGCCGATGACGCTCTGACTCACGCCTAAGATTTCTGCCACCGACGTGGCAGAGTCGACGAAGCAGTTTGAACCGACAATGAGCAAGGCCAGTCCCAGGACCACGAACAGCAGGCTCTTCCATACGGGAGCTGTAGCAGGTTCATCGGATTCGGAGGATGCAGAGGAGTCTACATTCTTTCGTGTCACGGCAAAGGTGTAGACCATGAACAGGGCAAAGGCTGCGAGCAGGAGTGTTCCATCCATACGGCTTATGGTCTTGCCAGCCAGTGAGAAACTATCAAGGCCATCGAGACAGAGTCCAGTGATCAGCACGGCAGCTCCAATGGAGAAGGGTATGTCCTTGCTCACCGTTGCACGGCTGATGAACATCGGAGCCACCATCGCCGTAACGCCCACAATGAGCAGTGTGTTCATAATGTTTGAGCCAACGACATTTCCAATAGCCAAATCGGGAGTGCCGTTAAGGGCCGATACTGCACTGACAAACAGTTCTGGAGCCGATGTGCCGGCTGCCACGATGGTAAGGCCGATAACCATTTCCGACACGTTCATGCGGCGTGCCAGACTGGCGGCTCCCTCTGTGAGACGATCGGCACCGTAGAGCACCATCGCTATCCCTACAACTATCAGCAAACAATCTAATAACATCCTGTGTATTTATGATTTACGACAACAATAATAAATACTTCAATCTTCCTCGTCCCAGCTGTCGAAGTCAAATCCTCCGAAGCTCTCCATCGCTGGGCCTGTGAAGGCATCCATCTGCCGACGGTCTTTCTTTGTGGGGCGGCCTGTGCCGCGAGCTCGGCCCACGAAACCTCCTATGCGGTTCATTTCCAGCAAGTCGTACTGGTCCTGCGGCGTAATGTTCTCGTAGATTTCAGGCAACATCTTTGCTCCTACACGCTGCTCAATGGTCTTGAGTATGCGGAAGGAGAAGGTCACGGGCGGCTTACGCACGCTGATCACGTCGCCCACCTTCACCATGCGCGACGGCTTGACGTTCACATCGTTCACTGCCACACGCCCATTCTTACAGGCATCGGCGGCAATGGTGCGGGTTTTGAAGATGCGGGCCGACCAGAGCCATTTGTCAATTCTTGCTTCTTCAGACATAAAAACTTGTTTTTAGACAGAAGGACAAATAATAGCGAAAAAGGGACAGAAGAACTGGTTTTATTCTTTAGATTGTTTCCCCTGTCTGTTATACTGGTTCATAGTCACGTCAATTCCAGCAAGGACGAAGCTCTTGATGATGTCGACAACCAGCTCTATACGAGGCTGTAGCACGGCGAGCTCGTCATCGCTGAAACGACCCAGCACCCAGTCTATCTGTCCGCCCTGCGGATAGTCAGAGCCAATGCCCATGCGCAGACGGGCATACTGCTGGCCTATGAGCTGCTGAATGTGTCCCAGACCGTTATGTCCGCCGTTGCTGCCGCTGCCTTTTAGACGGAAGTCGCCCAAAGGCAGGGCCACATCATCGCTGATGACAAGCAACCGCTGCTGGTCGATGTTCTCCTGGTTCAGCCAGTAGCGAACGGAATTGCCGCTGAGGTTCATGTAGGTGGTAGGCTTCAGCAGGAACACCTTGCGGCCCTTCAGCGATGCCTCAGCCAAGAAACCATAACGGCGGTCACTGAAAACAGCATTGGATGCCTTCGCGAAGGCATCCAACACCATGTAGCCAGTATTGTGGCGGGTTCCTGCATATTCTGCACCAGGATTACCCAGCCCGACAATTAGAAATTTCTCCATAATTACTCAGCAGCGGCAGCAGCAGCGGCGCTCTTCGATGCGCGAGTCTCCTTCACAGAGCAAACCACCACCTGAGCGGGAGTAGCCAGGGTAAGACCCTCGAAGCTCAGCTCGCCCACCTTGATAGCCTTGCCAAGGGCGAGGTTGGTGACATCGATGTTGAGAATCTCAGGAATATTGCCGTAAGGAGCAGTGACATCAATCTTGCGGATGCTGAGGTTCAGCTTACCACCGTCGCGCACACCCTGTGCCAGACCATTGAGCTTCACAGGAATACCCACGGTGATGGGCTTCGTCTCTGTCACCTCGTAGAAGTCTGCGTGCAGCAGAGCGTCTGTCGTGGGATGGAACTGCAGCTCCTTGATGATAGCCTTGTGGGGCTTACCGTCGAGGTTGATGTTCACGACATATACGTGAGGAGTGTAAACAGCCTTGCGAATCTCAGTGTAAGGCACGCTGAAAGCCACTGCCTCAGGCAGACCCTTACCGTCCTTCTTCTCACCATACAGGTTGCAGGGCACCAGACCCTCCTTACGCATCATCTTTGATGCCTTCTTGCCAGTAGCCTCACGCTTCTGGCCGTTGATTGTGATTTCTCTCATTTTGTGTTACTCTAAATTAAGTTGTTAATAATACGATTTGCTTAATTCGCCATCACACGATACGTTATTGTGTCTCGGGTGCTTCCGAAAAAGCGGCTGCAAAGGTACTAATAAATTGCGTAACAAGGGTAACATATTTAGTTTTTTTAGCAAAAGACGGCTTTCCTGGCCATTTTTGTAAAGAAAAAAAATAAAAAAGATGGCCGAATGAAAAATAATCTGTACTTTTGCAGAGATTTTTAAGATTTCACGTTGTACCCCCAATCTCTTGTTCATGGAAGATTTTATACTCAACGAGCACAACAAGGAGGAATTTCCCCCCGCTCACACCGCCGAGCATCTGCTCAACCAGACGATGATTCGTCTCTTCGGCTGCGACCGTAGTTACAACGCCCATGTGGAGCGCAAGAAGAGCAAGATGAGCTTTCACCTCGACCACAAGCCCTCACGGCAGGAGGAGCGTGAGATAGAACGCCGCATGAACGAGCTGATTGCCGATGACCTGCCCGTCACCTTCGAGTTCGTCGACCGTGACGACCTGCCTGAAGGCATCTCGCCCGATCGTCTGCCCGCCGATGCCAGCAATACCATCCGCCTGGTGCGCATCGGCGACTACGACGTCTGTCCCTGCATAGGCCGACATGTCCGCTCCACCGCCCAGATAGGCCGCTTCGAGATGCTTGGCACCAACTGGGACGAAAGAGAGCGTTCCTTCCGAGTACGCTTCAAGGTCATTGCCTGATCACGTTCTTCCAACAGATTCATACCCCTGATGTAGATATATTTTGGGTGGGGTATGAATCATTCAGGTCAGTTATAAGAAATCGTAAAGTTCCTTTGTCCAGTCTGCACCATTCTTAGGGCAGAAAGTGTTGATGCCTATCTGACTGGCGGCGGCCACGTTACGCGGCCCGTCGTCTATGAAGAGGCACTCTGAAGGAGACACCTGCTCGGCCATGAGCACGCGACGGAAGAATGTCTCGTCAGGCTTCATCACCTTCAGCTGGTAGCTCAGGTAGCAAGCATCGAAATAGTAGTCAAGCGGATGGCCCTTGCCGTCGAAGGCAGGCGACATGGCCCAAGCCATCATACAGGGGTTGGTGTTCGATAGCAGAATGACACGATAGCCCTGCTGCCTCAGCCTGATCAGCGTGTCAAGATTTCGTTGCGGCACGTCCTTGGCATATCCCTGCCAGGCATATTCACACTCCGCCATAGTCACTTCGCGGCCGATAATCAGGCTCAGCTCCCTACGGAAGTCCTCGGCGCTGATTAATCCGTTTTCCAGTTCGCCAAAGATACCCTGCTGCGTATAAGGGTCCAGCCATGTCACGGCATCCTTCAGGCCTAAGGCGGTGAAGCGGCGCAAGGCCTCGTCGTGGTCGATGGTCATGATGACACCACCGAGGTCAAAGATGATGGTCTTTATCATTAATATTATATATAAATCGTCTTCATTCGTTGTGATGAATTATCTGAAGTCCTTCATCGCACGGTCTATTTCGCGACGGTCCTCCTTTTCTTTCAGAGTCTGCCGTTTGTCGTAGGCTTTCTTTCCCTTGCAGAGAGCAAGGTCCATCTTGGCGCGTCCGTTCTCGTCAATCCATACCAGTGTGGGCACAATGGTATAGCCCGTTTGGCGGGTGGCACTTTCTAAGCGAGCTATCTCACGGCGATTAAGCAGCAGCTTGCGGTCTCGATTCTGCACATGATTATTGTAAGAACCATAGAAATAGGGACTTATACTCATTCCCTTCACCCATACTTCACCGTTGATAATGGCGCAATAGGTGTCAACGAGGCTGGCCTTTCCTGCACGGATGGACTTGATTTCGGTTCCAGTGAGAACTAAACCAGCCGTGTATTCCTCAATAAAGAAATACTCGAAGGCCGCCTTCTTGTTTTTTATCTGTACAGGACTCTTCTTGCGGAGTTCCTCTTGCTGTTTATTCATATTATTGTGGCAAACTGCTCAATGTGATTGTCAACGTAATGTGCTATCTCTTCCGTCCATCGCGACTCGTTCTCAATAAACGTGTCATCGTATTCGTCAAACTGAGGGAACTGCTCATAGAGCGCCATGAATTCCTCTTCAGTGCAGTCACGCTCCAGTGCCTCACGGTTTTCGAGCCATAGCGTGTGTAGCTCATAGATTATCTTTGAGAGGTCGCGTATGCCCCACATCTTATTCAGTGCCTTGGCAAAGGGATTCTTGAAGATGAAGGCGCCATACCCATTGTGTATCAGCTGGATAAAGCCACCAACCATCACTTCTTCACGGAGCGTGTCCCAGCAGAGCAAGGTCATCTGGTCGGCATTCAGGTCAGCCATAGTCTCAGGCGTTGGTTCGCCACCAATGGCCTCGCGCAACGCATCAATAAACACTTGCAGGAATTCGCCCATACCTTCAAGTGCGGCCTGCGACAGAACGGAATCTTTTACGGTTATTTGTTTCATATCTGGCCGCAAAATTACAACAATTCCTGCAAACCACCAAATAATTAGCGAAAAATCCAGATTCCACGACAATAGTACCCAGATTCCCCTGACTAAGGAGGCAAATAGATTGAGCCGTTCAAAGTAGGAGAAAAAGCCGTTCTTTCTATAAGAAAAAGCCGTTCAATCGATGGGTTTGAACGGATTAAACTATAGGTAGTGGTAAAAGAAGTGGGGGCAGAAGGCCGCTGGTGGGTTAAAAATTGCTTAAATCTTTTTCTATTAGGGAAAAAAGTAGTACCTTTGTCGGCGGTTTGAAAAAGGGCAAAACGCAACAGCGGCCATTTAAAGTGCCTCTACGGCGATATACCACAAAAAACACCAACAAAACGAACAAGTCGTAAATTGTAAATTTGTAAACATATAATAAAACAGTGGATCAGACGTTTGACAACGACAGGATTTTAAAGATTAACATTGAGGAGGAGATGAAAAGCTCCTACATCGACTATTCGATGTCGGTGATTGTAGCCCGTGCCCTCCCTGATGTTCGTGATGGATTCAAGCCCGTACACCGTCGCATACTCTACGGTATGCAGGAATTAGGCAACACGAGCGACAAGCCTTATAAGAAGTGTGCCCGCGTGGTGGGCGACGTGCTTGGTAAGTACCACCCCCACGGTGACTCATCAGTCTACGGCGCCTTGGTGCGCATGGGTCAGGAGTGGAACATGCGCTACACTCTCGTCGACGGACAGGGTAACTTCGGAAGCGTGGACGGCGACTCGCCGGCTGCCATGCGATACACTGAGTGCCGCCTTTCTAAGATGGGTGAGCACATCATGGACGACCTCGAAAAGGAGACCGTCGACATGGATCCTAACTTTGACAACACCCTGGTGGAGCCCAGCGTGATGCCGACAAAGGTACCCAACCTGCTGGTGAACGGTGGCAACGGCATCGCCGTGGGTATGGCCACAAACATTCCTACGCACAACCTCGGTGAAGTCATTGACGGATGTTGTGCCTTCATCGACAATCCTGACATCGACACCGACGGGCTGATGGAGTACATTCCTGGCCCTGACTTCCCCACAGGTGCATATATTTATGGTATACAGGGCGTGCGCGATGCCTACGAAACTGGCCGCGGACGCATCGTCATGCGTGCTAAGGCCGAGATTGAGGCTGGTGAGACGCACGACAAGATTGTAGTAAACGAGATTCCCTACGGCGTGAACAAGGCCGAGCTGGTGAGCTACATCGCCGATCTGGCCAACCAGCACAAGATTGAGGGAATAGCCAACGTGAACGATGAGAGCGGACGTGACGGTATGCGTATCGTCGTGGATTGCAAGCGCGATGCCAACGCCAACGTCATACTGAACAAGCTGTTCAAGATGACAGCCCTGCAGAGTTCATTCTCTGTAAACAATATCGCGCTCGTACCCATCAAAACCGCTGACGGCACACGCCTCCGTCCGAAACTTCTCTCCCTGCGTGAGTGCATACGCTACTTCATCGACCATCGTCACGAGGTGACCATCCGTCGCACGAAGTACGACCTGAAGAAAGCACAGGAGCGCGCCCACATCCTGGAAGGACTCATCATCGCCGTGAACAACATCGACGAGGTGGTGCACATCATTCGTAACTCAAAGACTCCTACTGATGCCCAGCGCAACTTGGAGGCCCGTTTCGATTTGGACGAGCTACAATCACGTGCCATCGTAGATATGCGTCTGGCACAGCTCACTGGTCTGCGCGTGGAGCAGCTCCATCAGGAGTACGACGACCTGATGAAGCTCATCGCCGACCTGCAGGAGATTCTCGACAACCCTGAGCGTTGCAAGGAAGTAATGAAGCAGGATCTTTTAGAGGTGAAGGAAAAGTATAGCGACGAGCGCCGCACGGAAATCATTCCCTTCGACCATGAGTTCAACGCCGAGGACTTCTATCCTGACGATCCCGTGGTCATCACCCTCTCGCACATGGGCTACATCAAGCGCACGCCGCTCTCTGAGTTCCATGCTCAGAGCCGTGGAGGCGTGGGAGCCAAGGGTGCCCGCCATCGCGACAACGACTTCACGGAGTATATCTATCCTGCCACGATGCACAACACGTTGCTCTTCTTCACCAAGAAAGGCCGCTGCTACTGGCAGAAGTGCTACGAGATTCCAGAAGGTGACAAGAATTCGAAGGGCCGCGCCATCCAGAACATGCTCAACATCGAGAGCGACGATGCCATCAACGCCGTGCTCCGCATCAAGAACTTCGGCGATGAAGAGTTCCTGAAGTCTCACTACGTAGTGTTCGCCACCAAGCAGGGCATCATCAAGAAAACTTGCCTCGATGCCTATAAAAATGTACGCGCCGCAGGCGTCAGGGCCTTGCTCTTCAACGAGGGCGACGAAGTGGTCAGCGTACGTCTGACCAACGGCAAAAACGAAATAGTCTTGGCCAACCGCAACGGACGTGCCGTGCGTTTCAATGAAGACCAAGTGCGTGCTATGGGCCGTGTGGCTACTGGTGTTACAGGTATGAAGCTCGACGACGGCGACGACGAGGTGGTAGGCATGGTGTGTATCAACGATCCACAGACAGAGACCATCATGGTTGTGTCGGAGAACGGCTACGGCAAGCGTAGCGACATTGAGGACTACCGCAAGACTCGACGCGCAGCCATGGGTGTGAAGACCATGAATATCACGGAGAAAACTGGCCGTCTGGTGGCCATCAAGGTGGTGACCGACGACAACGATCTGATGATTATCAACAAGAGCGGTGTGCTCATCCGTCTGAACGTCAGCGAGGTACGCATCATGGGCCGTGCTACGCAAGGCGTGCGTCTCATCAATCTCACGAAGAAGAACGATGTCATCGCCAGCGTCTGCAAGGTGCAGAAGGCCACGGAGGAAGAACTGGCCGAGGAGGCTTTGCCCATAGAGGACACAGAAGGAACAGAGAGTGCAGCCCCGATGGTAGACTTCGATGAGACGCCAACTACCCCAGAAAATCTGGAAACATCGGATATTCCAGAAGACGAATAGATTGTTTAACCAAAACTATAATGATTATGAAAAAATTTTTGACTCTGGCCCTGATGGCAGCAGCTGCCACCACGACCTTTGCACAGGACGCCACCGTAAAGGAGGCAAAGAAACTGTTTGGTAAGGGCGACTTCGACGCTGCCGCCCAGATGCTCGCTCCGGCCCTCACATCGGCTGAAACGATTGACAAAGCCGCTGCATGGAACCTGCAGTCGGAGATAAACTATGGTAAGTGGAGTGCTATTTCGTCCAAGCAGATGGAAAACCAGGTGAAGAAGGTTGATGAGGTCACCGACACGATGGGTATGCACCAGGCTGCCGTAGCAGCATGGGAGGCAGTGCTGAAATGCGACGAGTTTGACCAGCTACCAGATGAGAAGGGCAAGGTGAAACTAAAATACCGCACGCCGGCACAGACCAAGTACAAGAACTTCGGCGTATCACTGGTGCAGGCCGGACAGTACTTCTACCAGCAGAAGGACTACAAGGCTGCCATTAATGCATGGAAGAGTTATCTCGACATGAAGAACACTCCCATCTATGCCCAAGTTGCTGATTTCCCCAAGGATTCCTTCTATGATGACATTCTCTATTATGTCTCTTTCCTCTCCTATCAGGAGAAAGATTATCCTACAGCCATGAAGTTCGCTTCTCAGTTGCTCGCTGCCAATCCTGAAAAGGCAGAAGAGGCCAACGAAATCCTGCTTTTCTCAAAGAAGGAGACCCTGAAGTCCAAGGCAGACTCACTGGAGTATGTTGGTTTGGTAAAGGATCTGCACAAGGCCAATCCTGAGAGCGAGCGCTACTTCAACCTCCTTGTGGACTACTACAATCACGCTCCCAAGGCCGAAAAGCTGGCATGGGTGGAAGAAGAGATTGCCGTTGCTCCGCAGAACAAGATGCCTTGGGCCATCAAGGGTGAGTCGCTCATGGGTGACGAAAAGTGGGATGGGGCTGTCGAGGCCTTCAAGAAAGCCGTGGAGATTGACCCAGAATGGGTGCCCTGCCTCTTCAACATTGGCATCTGCCTCAACTCGAAGGCCATCGCCCTCAACGACCAGCTGATGGACAAAAAGACCATGGGTCTGACACCTGAGAACCTGGAGAAGGTGAAGGATGTACTCCGCGACGCACAGGTTTATCTGGAGAAGACCCGCGAACTGGATCCCGACCAGCTACAGACCAAGTGGGGCTATCCTCTCTACCGCATCTATTACTCCCTTGGCAACAAGGAGAAGATGGCAGAGCTGGAGGCTATCGACCCCACGTTGGCACAGTAAGCCCGAAAAAACTGATTGTATAACGAAAACTTGCCTGGCCCCCATTAAAAGGCCAGGCAAGTTTTGTCCTGTTAGCTGTACTACTACAGGAATTTTTGCAGCACTAACGCATCGAGGTAGTTTGTGCCGTCGAATATCCACTGGTGTAGACAGGCACTCTCCTCGTAGCCGTGCTGACGGAAAAGACTTAGGGTTGCAACATTGTCGGTACCCACGATGGCAAACACCTGGTGCAGATGAAGCGTGCTACGGGCATACTGGTGAAGCAGCACCATAGCCTCGAAGGCATAGCCACGCCGACGCATAGGTTTCTCTATGACTAAGCCAATCTCCGCCCGTAGATGCTTAGGGTCGAAATTGGTGAGGTCTGCAAGGCCGACGGTCTCATGGGTCTCGTTTTCGATAATCAGGCGCACCTGTTTGTCGACATAGATATCACCTGTACTGTTGGCCACAAATTCATGGAGTGTGTAGCGTGAATAGGGCACATTAGTAGCTCCCAGACACCACAGTTCCTGGTCATTCTCGATACGGTATAGCAGGTCCAGATCCTCTGGCTCCATTGCCCGCAGGGACACTTTGAGATGGGTTTGCGTCATCTGATGATTTCTGAGGGAGTGATAAGAATATGCGTCTGTGGGGAAAAGGTGCCTATGCTTGCAGGGCTATTCTCGGCAGCCATAGTAATAATCTGATTGTAAGAGAAGGTGCCAGTATCATAGACAATGCAGTTCCACTCGTTGGCAACGGGCTTTTCCCCTAAAGAAAGGAAAGTGGCGGTGAGGCCCTTTCGGCGTGTCAGCTGGCGACACTCTTCGAGCATGGTCTCACTGCCTATAAAGACATACTTCGGCTGTTCTGCGCCCTTGTCAATAAAACCCAGAGACTTACGAAGGTTCCAATATTGCATCTGCACCAGTGCCAACAGCGCCCGCAGATAGATGCCCATCTTAATGGGCAGAGAGACAAGCCACGAGGCATGACTGTAATGCTTGCGGAAGAAGATAAGCATGGCCTGATAGAACACATGGACATAGCGGAAGCTTGACTTCTGTGTTGACTCGCCTTTGTAGTGAACGATGCGTGCTGGTACATACCAGTTCTCAAAGCCTCCTTTCAGCAACCGGTAGCTCAGGTCGATATCTTCGCCATACATGAAGAAGTCCTCGTCGAGCAGTCCCACCTTGTCCATAGCTTCACGCCGCAACATGCAGAATGCTCCACTCATAGCCTCAATCTGACCGGGAGAGTCCCATGGAAGGTGACTCATATAGTAGCGGTCTGAACGTCCCATCATCTTCTGCAGGGCGACCCACGGCGTGGGTATCCCACGCCGTGATTCACGAGCCACGGAACCATCGGCATTGTGCATCATAACACCACAGCCACCACACTTCGGGTGCTCATCCATAAATGCAAGCACTTCGTGCAGGCTATCCTCGCTGACAAATGTATCGGGGTTGAGCAGCAGTACATACTGGCTGTCAGACTGACGAATGGCGATGTTGTTAGCTTTGGAGAAGCCTTGGTTATGATTACAGGCTATGAGCGTTATTCGACCATGGAAACGCTCGTCAAGATACTCCACAGTGCCATCGTCGGAATGGTTGTCCACCACAAATATTTCACGCTCAATGCCCTCTGTGGCCCGTTCCACGCTCAAGATGCACTGTTCCAGATAGAAACGTACACGGTAGCTGACTATGACTATTGACAGTTTCATGGGTCTACAAGCAAGGAGGGATGGATAACAGGTGTCTCATCCTTTTCACCTTTTGGGTGCAAAAGTAGCGATAAAATCCGAGACAGCCAAAAGTTTTACGTCTTTTCTCGATTTTTATCCCAAACAGCATAAAATTATGTTAAACAATCTGTAAAACTCAAATGCCGAACCTTCTATATCAAATATAATCAGTACCTTTGCAGCCGCTTTCACGAGATGGAAGCATGAAATTCAATTTACATTAAAAATTTTACAAAAACAAACATTAAACAATGGCAACAAAAATCAGATTGCAGCGCGGAGGCCGTAAGAGCTATGCGTTCTACAGCATTGTCATCGCCGACGCCCGTGCACCACGTGATGGTCGTTTCACTGAGAAGATTGGTAGTTACAATCCCAACACCAATCCCGCCACGGTAGACTTGAATTTCGACCGTGCTCTGTATTGGCTTGAGGTAGGCGCGCAGCCCACCGACACCGTTCGTAACATCCTTAGCCGCGAAGGCGTGCTCCTGATGAAGCACCTGCGTGGCGGTGTGAAGAAGGGTGCCTTCGACGAGGCTACAGCCCAGCGCAAGTTCGATGCATGGAAGGCTGACAAGCAGCGCGGACTCGACAAAGTGGCCGCCGATGAGGCTAAAGCCAAGAAGGAAACTGCCGAGAAGGCTCTTGCTGAGGAGAAGAAGGTGAACGAGGCTATCGCTAAGAAAGTAGCCGAGAAGAAGGCCGCTGCCGTGGCTGCCGCCGAAGAGGCTGCCGCCGAGGCTCCCGCAGCTGAAGAGGCTCCCGCTGAGGCATAAAATCCTTTACCAAGGGAATGAAATGGGAGTGAAAGGAGCTTACTTTTCACTCCTATTTTTATATTCTCATCATTTCCCTTTTATTCCACTTTTACTCCTTTATTTCTATTTAATATGGAACAAAACCCATACATAAAGCAATTTCCCAACCTGATGAGCGGAAAGACCATGATGTATGTGCATGGCTTTGGCAGCAGTGGCCAATCGGGCACGGTGACACGCCTGCGCACCGTTTTCCCCAACACGCATGTAGTAGCCCCCGACCTACCCGTACACCCGCAGGAGGCCATGGACCTGCTCCATGAGCTGTGCCAGTCGGAGAAGCCCGACCTCATCCTTGGCACATCCATGGGTGGCATGTATACCGAACAGCTCTACGGTTTCGACCGCATCTGCATGAACCCTGCTCTCTGCATTGCCGACACGATGCAGGCTCACGGGCTTACTGGCACACAGACATTCCAGAACCCCAGGCAAGACGGCGTACAGCAGTTCTATGTAGACAAGGCCATGGTAAAAGAGTATCGAAATGTGTCGGAACAGCGGTTCCACGGCATCAACGCCGAGGAACGACGACGCGTCTACGGCCTTTTTGGTGACGAGGATGACATCGTTGACACCTTTCGGCTTTTTCACGATCAATATCCCCTGGCCATGCATTTCCATGGCGAGCACCGCATCAACGACAAAAGTTTCATGCATTCCGTAATACCTGTCATCCGCTGGATTGATGACCGTCAGGAGGGACGTGAACGGCCTATAATATATATAGGTATTGAAACGCTAAAAGACTCCTACGGCAATGCTGCCAGCAGTTGTCAGAAAGCCATCAGGCAACTCATCGAGACCTATCAGGTGTATTTCGTGGCTCCATCCACATCATCGGAACCGCAACTGATGACCGAGGTGACGGCCTGGCTGGAGCAGATTGTGAACGTGCCGGCATGGGGCCACACCGTGTTCACCAACCAGCGCAACTTGCTTTACGGCGACTACCTCATAGAGTCAACAACCACTAAAGATGCCATGGCTACTGGCATAGCATATGGCAGCGAGCAGTTTAAAACATGGGAAACGGTGATTGATTTTTTTGAAAGACTTGGCGGACAGTAGAAGAGGTCCCCTACCCTTCCAGTGGGCTACGCAGTATTTTCCCTACTGTATAGCCCGCTTTTTCTGCTGCCTGACATAGCTGATAACGATAGTAGCAGGCTATGCTGCCCACGGCCTGTATCGGCAGGTCACGGCGGTGATAAGGCTCCACGTTATAGGCAATGAAGTCAGAAAAATTGTCAATGACGAGCGCCTCCACGTCAGAATCATCCAGATGGTTGTATATGAACAGCGACAATGACGCAAGCCAACGGTTGGGAAGCGGACTGCGGTAGACACGATCAATGACATCTGCAAGTGAAGTATGCATCTCGTCCTCGAAAGCTACTTTCAGATATCCGTTGAGGCGCCCCTTATAGAGGGCGTTGAGGAAACGTTTGCCTAAAACTGCACCACTACCCTCGTCACCAAGAATATACCCGAGGGGCGAAGTGTTTGCCACTATTTGCCGACCATCGTAGAGGCACGAGTTGGCCCCCGTGCCCAAAATGCACGCCAACCCCTCGCTGCTGCCACAAAGTGCACGGGCAGCACCAAAGAGGTCGCTGTGAGCTTCTATTCTAAGGGATGCTGGATGATGAGTGAGAGACGAAAGGTTACTTTTAGGGGAAAGAGCCTCCCGAAGCAGCCTTACCATGCGTTCTTCCTGATCGGGACGGACGCCACTGCCATAGAACGCCACGGCATCTATCGGCTCCCTCCCATTTAACTGGGGCAACAACTCATTGCGCAACACGGCAATTATCTGTTCGTCGCTCTGATGTATAGGATTGATGCCCTGAGTGTGAAACAGCTCATGGCAGGGTTTCAACAGCCAGTCGGTCTTAGTGCTGCCGCTGTCGGCTATCAGGGTGACGTCCATCTACTCACTCATGTTTTTTACGTACGGCAAGTCCACAAGTTCGCCGAAGCCATAGAACTGTTTCGCATTTTCGGCAAGGAACAGGCTTTTCTGTTTGTCTGTTATTTCCTTCGACTTCAAGACAAAATCATAGGACATGCGATAAGTGATGGCCGTGATGGTGCGCGGATAGTCACTGCCCCACATCAGTTTCTCCCACCCTACAAGGTCGGCAGCCTCGCGAAGAGCGCGTATGGCCGAGGGGAAGGGGTAGAACTCCGTGTTATAGAGCCAGGTAATACCTCCGCATTCTAAGAAAACGTTCTCGTTGAGTGCCAAACACACCTGCATTAGCCACGAAGGATTGTCCCAGGGTGGTGTGGTAGGTTGGTCGGCCATGCAAAGGTGGCCGATGGCAATTTTCAGATTCGGGCATTCCTCGATGACCTCGCTCAGTTCGGCAGCCTGTTCATCACCGTCCTTCAGGGTGATGGAGAGCAGTTTGCCCTCCTTCTCCATCAGACGGAACATTTGCATCATTTCGTCGGAGAGAAGGCTGTGTCTCCCTAGACGGTGGCCTGGGATGGCCATGCCCTTGAAACCGTCTTCGATGAGCAACTGGCGGGCCTCCTCGTAGAAGCCATCGCGGAAGTAGTCGGCCATAGCAAAGCAGAAAAAGCGATTGGGATAATTCGCCTTGACCTTCCTCAGATAGTCGTTCTGCAATCCGTCGATAAACTCCTGCACAACGACGGCGGCAGACACCTGCGCATAGTCCATGTTCGAGAGAAACACCTCGGCTGTGTTATGGCCGTCAATCATAAAGGGAGGCAGCATCTGGCGTTCCTCGCCTAAGAACATGCTGCGTCCGTTAGGCAGCGGTGAAATACGCTTTCCGTTCCACTCTGTGTCTTGAGTGTACCACAAGTGGCTATGTGCATCGATAATCTTCATTGTACTGATTTCCATTGGTCACAGAGACCGGTTTTTTCAAGGATTACAGAACAAACATATTTCACAAACACATTTAACTATTTTTCCAACGCACGAACATCTGATCACCGATAATCTCCTGCACTTTACGCACCAGCTCCACGTCCATAGGCTCGTTCACGTAGGCAATATTCTTCAGCACGTTTTTTGGATTGGCGCTACTGAAGAGGGTTGAGGAGATGCGGGGGTTCAGGCTGGTGGAGAACTGAATGGCCAGCTTGTCAATAGGGTAGCCTTGCTCAAGGCAGTAGGCGGCGGCGCGTGCACATGCTTCCTTCAGCAGCAGTGGAGCAGGATGCCAGTCGGGCGTACCACGGTCGGAGAGCAGTCCCATAGAGAAGGGCGAGGCGTTGATGACGCCAATGCCTTTCTGCTCGAAGAATCCCAGGTAGTCGGCCAGCAGCGTGTCGTTGAGCGAGTAGTGGCAGAAGTTGAGCACACTCTCCACGGTACCCTCCTCCGAATGCTCAATGACCCACTTCAGGTTTTCTGGCTGCAAGTCGGTGATTCCTACATGGCCCACCACACCCTCACGCTTCAGTTCGCAAAGCGCAGGTAGTGTCTCGTCGACAATTTTCTTTAGACCACCAGGCAGATTGGCCTGAAACTCTATGTCATGCACATTAATAATATCAATATAGTCCACGCCCATACGCTCCATGCTCTCGTAGACACTGGTACGAGCCCGTTCGGCAGAGTAGTCCCAGGTGTTTCGTCCGTCCATACCGTAGCGTCCCACTTTTGTGGAGAGCACATAGCGGTCACGCCTCACCTGACGCAGAGCCTTACCAAGTACCGTCTCTGCCTTTAGGTGACCATAGTAGGGCGACACGTCAATGAAGTTAATTCCGTTGTCAAGAGCTGTAAATACGGCCTCGATACCCTCTTCTTCGCGTATGCCGCGGAAAACACCGCCCAGCGAGGATGCTCCAAAACCCAGGTTGGAGAGACGGAGCCCTGTGCGTCCTAATTCATTGTAAACCATTACTAAAAGGGTGTTAATTATATAATACAGCTGCAAAGGTAACAAAATAATCTGAATACAGCAAATGTTATTATGACTTTTTAGCGATTATTCGTTGTAGATTACCCTATGCCTAACTATAATCATGGGGCAGAATACTTAAGATGAGCTACTTGGCTTTTCAGAAATCCAGTTAAACCCATATAGGAAAGGCAAATTAGTTATGTATATTTAATTAAATAATAATATTATTGTTAATATCGTTAAAATTAACAGAAATAATTAACTTAATTGCATCGTAAGTAATGGAATAATCCTTATCTTTGCACCCAGATTTCACAAGGACGCACCGTAAAGCGTCAACCAAAAGAGAGCAAAGATGAAAAAGTCTACGATATGGATTATTGCTGTGGTGATGGGACTCTCGTTCCTGGGGCTGCTCTTCGTACAGATTTCCTACATCGAGGAGATGGCGAAGATGAAGAAGGAGCAGTTTGACGAGAGCGTGTACCGCAGTCTGGACCAGGCATCGCGCAATCTGGAAATTAACGAGACACAGCGATACTTGGAGAAGGACATCAATGAAGTGGAACGCAAGGCTTACAACCAGGATTCCGTCATCGTGAACAGCCTCGACGGCAGCATCCAGCACTCCCACCAGTTCTCTGTATCGGCCGACGACGGCACCTTCTACTCGGAGTTTGAGCTGAAAACGTTTGTGACGAAACCCGCCCAGGTGCCCAAGGCTATGATTATGCGTTCGGACAAGGACCAGATGTCGGAGGCTGCAAAATCGCTGCAGGAGACAGTGCGCACCCGCTATGTTTACCAGAAGGCGCTTCTCGACGAAGTTGTATACAATATTTTATATACAGCCAGCGAAAAGCCGTTGAAGGAGCGCGTGAACTTCAACCTCTTGGACAAGGACCTGAGACAGGAGTTGCAGAACAACGGCATCAACATTCCCTATCACTTCGTGGTACTTACTTCTGACGGTCGCGAAGTGTACCGCTGTCCCGACTACTCGGACGAAGGCTCGGATGTGAGCTATAAGCAGGGACTCTTCCGCAACGACCCGCAGGCCAAGAAAGGTATCGTGAGAATACACTTCCCCGACATGGGCTCCTACATCTTTTCCAGCGTCAGGTTCATGATTCCCGCCGTCATCTTCACACTCGTCCTGCTCGTCACATTCATCTTCACCATCGTCATCATCTTCCGCCAGAAGCGCTACACAGAGATCAAGAATGACTTCATCAACAATATGACCCACGAGCTGAAGACCCCCATCTCGAGTATCTCGCTGGCGGCTCAGATGCTCAACGATGAGTCAGTGAACAAGAGCCCGTCGATGATGAAGCACTTGGGCAGCGTCATCGGCGATGAAAGCCGCCGACTGCGTTTCCTCGTGGAGAAGGTGCTTCAGATGTCGATGTTCGACCAAAAGACGGCATCATTCAAGAAAAAGGAACTCGATCTCAACGAATTACTCGAACAGACGGCATCAACATTCTCGCTGCGCGTGGAGCACACTGGAGGAAAAATCACTACCGAGATAGAGGCCGTGGACTCTGCCATCTACGTCGACGAGGTCCACTTTCAGAACGCTATCACTAACCTCATGGACAACGCGGTGAAATACCGCAAGCCCGACGAGCCCGTGAACATCCACATACGCACCTGGAACGAAGGCGAGCACCTCTGTTTCTCCATCCAAGACAATGGACTGGGCATCAAGAAAGACAACGTGAAGAAAATCTTTGACAAGTTCTACCGCGTGCATACCGGTAACGTCCACGACGTGAAGGGCTTCGGTCTCGGACTGGCCTACGTGAAGAAAATCATCAACCTGCATGAAGGCGAGATACGATGCGAGAGCGACCTGGGTAAAGGTACGAAGTTCACGGTGACGCTCCCAGTGCTGAAAGAGGATGCTTAGCCCCATTAATCCTACACTAAATAAATGAACACATTAATTATAAACAGAATACAACCAGTGCTTATCTTTATAAGAAGATTTTGCATAATTAATTATTAACCCTATAAAACCCCAACAAATTATGGAAGACAAGCTGAAAATCTTACTTTGCGAGGACGATGAGAACCTCGGTATGTTGCTTCGTGAATACCTGGCCGCAAAAGGCTACGAGGCAGAATTATGTCCTGACGGCGAGGCCGGCTACAAAGCCTTCCTCAAAACAAAGTTCGACATCTGTGTGCTCGACGTGATGATGCCTAAGAAAGATGGCTTCACACTGGCACAGGAAATACGTAGCAGCAACCCGGAGGTGCCTATCATCTTCCTCACTGCCAAGACGTTGAAAGATGACATTCTCGAGGGCTTTAAGCTCGGTGCTGACGATTATATCACCAAGCCCTTCTCTATGGAAGAACTCGTGTTCCGTATTGAAGCCATCCTGCGCCGTGTACGCGGTAAAAAGAACAAGGAGTCAACGCTCTACCACGTCGGCAAGTTCACCTTCGACACTCAGAAGCAGCTGCTCTCAATCGGTGACAAGCAGACGAAGCTCACCACGAAGGAGAATGAGCTGCTGGCACTGCTTTGCTCGCACGCCAACGAGATTCTGCAGCGCGACTTTGCCCTGAAGACCATCTGGATTGACGACAATTACTTTAATGCCCGCTCTATGGATGTCTACATTACTAAGCTGCGCAAGCATCTTAAGGAAGACCCGCAAATCGAAATCATCAACATTCACGGCAAGGGCTACAAGCTCATTACGCCTGAGGATGATTAATGGATGTTTAATGGTATTAAGATGTAAGGCATTTCAACTTTCGCAAACTCCAAAACTGTCGGAGACGCCTATCCTTCACTGGTTAGATGACCAAGGAATTGCTGCGCTCAGCCCTCTTAAAATCCTTTTAACTCATAACTGTGAACTGTGAACTATCATTGGGGTTCAAAAA